>Ga0209755_10004561_pt1 | contig 16311 bp, 15 predicted proteins | sample TergutCo191P1_FD_187301 | JGI IMG/M metagenome (GOLD analysis project Ga0209755, IMG submission 187301) | Cornitermes sp. P1 segment gut microbial communities from Petit-Saut dam, French Guiana - Co191P1 (SPAdes) (version 2) | ecosystem: Host-associated > Arthropoda: Insects > Digestive system... | reverse complement strand
CTAAGCCCCGAGGAATGGCTGGTGTTGCAATGGGCGAAAGGCGGCAACGAATTCAACAACGTCTTCCACACGCTGCGGCATTTCTTTCCGGCCGGCAGGGAGCGCGACGGGGTCGTCACGTTTCTGCGCGAGAAAAACTTTGGGCGATGGTTTCCCCACGCGGTGGGCAGCACCGACGGCTGGGCGGACTTCGCGGTGAGCGATCACCAGATCACGTTCAGCTTTACCACCAATCCCCGGCTTGTTTACGAACTGCGGTATGGCGAGGAGGCGAAAAGCGCGCAGAGGATACCGCCCTACGCCGTCCCGCATTTGGGCGGGGATTCCGTCGGCCATAGCTGGATGTCCCCCGGGCAGTTCGGCCCGTTGATGATAGATCTGGACGGCGGCTCGGAAAGAAACGCGTTCTTTCCGCTTGTGGAAAACGCCAGCGATTTCGATCCCCTGACCGACGACCCCGGCCCTGGCTTTTTCGACATAAGGGGGTTCACGAGGAATTTCCACCGCGCCATCTATTTCGACAATCTTATGGCGATAAGCGAGGCCGCGGAAAACGACTTTTTCAGGTGGCTGTACTTCGACCCCGATCTGCCGGCAACCGCCGGGTTCGATATGGACGACGACGGGGGCTTCAACCCAGCGTTTGTCCCCCTGCCCGTGATATTCGACGAGCTTTCGCGGGTGCTTTTCGGTGAGGGGGTGGTGATCAGGAAAGGTGGCGGAAACCACGTAAAAACCTGGTAGCAAAATTATCGCAAACTTACAGAGGGGATTTCGGTCAATTTATTGGATTAGCAGCGATTGCCTGTGACAACAACACAAACCTCATATACAACTGTGGTGGTACACATGTCTCGGGCAATTAGCTGGAAAATCGCTCCAGACTGTATAACGGCAGACGAGGAGACAAAGCAAGACACTGTCATGCGGCATCTTGAGATTTTCCCAATTCCGGGGTATTTTACTTTATGACCCTGAATCAGGAAGAAGCGCTATACAATTTTTTGGAAGATACCACCCACCCTTTTACCCTGAAGACTATAACGGACCATCTGCGGGCGCAGGATACCGAGTGGATCGAGAATCTACCCGTGGAAATAGCAGCCTTCTTTGCTTCCACCACCGCCGCGTTTCGCCTGGACAAGCGCCGCTGGATTTCCCGCCGGGGGGTTTTTGAAAGTGTACCTTTCGTGATCTCGCCCACCAAGCTGGAGCTGCTTAACGGGATACTAATTCCAGGCCATCGCTGTCTGCCTTTTGCGAACCCCACGAAAATGCCCCACGAATACGAGTTTTTCTGGGAGGGGAACCAGATTCCCTGGACAACCACCGAGGGGCCGCCCGATGAATTCTACCCTTACTACAACATTTTCGGAAGGGAATACGCCCCGCAGATAGTGGCGCGCGACAACCCGGAAAACGAAAACGCCTTTATGAACAGCGATCCTTACGAGGACCCCTTGGAAGTTTCGATTCATACCCTGGACATGCGAAACATTTTCCGCGAGGCGGCCTTTGTTCCGGGGGATCGCTTTGTCGTAAAGACCAGGGACTGGAAGCGGGGGTACTTCGATCTCGAAAAAGTGGGCAAAGGCGAATGGTCAAAGTCCGATTTGGATGAGTGGGCCGTCGCCGCCGAAAACGGGTTCGAGGGGAGCTTTACCAAGATGGGCCCTGGTACCTCCACGGAGGAACAGATCGCTTTCGCGTACTGGCACGGCGGCAACCGAATGCGGGAGCTTCCGGCCTATTCGCTGGAGATTTTCCTTTACGAGATAACCGAGAACATCGAGAACATGGATTACGGCATCGAAAGCCGTTTCTGGTTTGCCGGCAAGGATATTCCGGACAGCAAGGGGCTTTTGGGCGCGTCGGTGCCTCCTGACAGAACCCCAATCGAGGATATGCTGTTTGACGTGAACGTTCCCGTTTCGGAATACGTCATTCGTTCCTATGTCAGGGACGCGCTGTTCAAGAACGAAAAGGATGTCGGCAGGGTTGTTGAGCGGATTGTTCCACAGGCTGTAAACATGGACAATGCGGAACTGAACATTCTGGCCGAGTATATCGCCGAAACCATGGTGGAGCTTAGCCAGGGCTACAACATATTTCTTGATCAGCCAATGGGCGCGATAAGGCGACAGATAGGCGAGCTGCATCATGCCGTGGTGGAACTTTCGGCCCAGATTCAAAGATGGGAAATGGACGAGACCTGGCTGCCAAAGCATACGTTTATCATGCTTTCGCAAATCCAGGAACACGCGGCGGAGCTTCTGACGGATCTGGACTCGGACGAAGCGCCGCCCAATATCGAGCTTGAGGCGATGGACAGCTCGCTGGAAAGCATGGTGGAAACGTTTACCGACATCAAGGACATGTTGAAGGATGCCATGAACAACTACAGGCGAAGCAATCTTCAGCTTGTTCATGCCGATAGGGGCCGTACTCCCGGCGAAATGTGGCAGACGGTGCAGATAAGCGTGGGCGGGACCGATGTCTGGCGAAGGGTAATTGTCCCAGGAAGCTGGAAGCTGGGGGATCTGCATAAGCTGATACAGATTTGCCTGGACTGGAAGGATTCTTACAGGCATCATTTTTACAGCATGGATCCGGAAAGAAAGACCATGGATGGCAGGGTAAAGGTTCGGGACGTTCGCGACCAGGGAATCAGCAGGATTGAATATGAATACGGTACCAGGTGGACTGTTAGAATAATTTTTGTTTCGTCATACCAGCCTGGGAACAAGGAAACGGTGCGTTGCGTCGCGGGCGAGAACGCCGCCCCGCCTGAAAAAATCGGCGGCCCATTGCGCTTCCGCAAGATGCTTACCGCCCTTTCTGGGGGAAACGAGCTGGAAAGGCAGACCGCCCTGTCGGAAATGGGGCAGGATTTTTCCCCAGGGGTTTTTGACAAGGAAAAGTGCAACCGAAATTTGCACTCGATGTTTTCGGCGGAAAAATGACGGGTGGTGTTGGAACAATGGACGAATTGGATCTTGCAACCCTGGTTGAGCATGGCGGGGTGCATTACGATGTCCCGGGAGCGAGCATTAAGGAGCTTGTTTCGGGGGTTATAGACCTGTTGCCGCCCACCCTGGCCATTGACCGGGAAAAGCTGTACAGGGAAATACTGGAACGGGAGGCCCTTATATCGACCGGGGTTGGCAAGGGGATTGCCTTGCCCCACCCCCGCAACCCTATGCTTGGTCAAGGGGACGCGCCTTTGGTGGCGGTGGCCTTTCCTGTTCAACCCCTGGACTGGAATACCCAGGACGGGAGCAAGGTGCATACGGTGTTTTTGATTATTTCATCGTCGGTAAAGCAGCATCTTGGCACGCTGTCGAAGATTACTTTTTTGTGCCAGCAGGAAAGGTTTTCTTCGCTTATTAGGGAACGGGCATCGCGGGAACAGATAATCGCGGCGATTGAGGATGCGGAGGCCGCATGGGGCGTAAGGCACGGTTAGGAGGGAATATTAGATCGCTTATTGCGTATAATACACTGGAGAATGCATGGGATTTTGGTCGCATGTCCTAAAAACCGCTGTGAAACACATTGTAAAAAAACATGTGATTCAATTTATCGGGGAACAATTAAACAAGATGATCGTGATGCAGATCATCATCAATTGTGTTAAAATGGGCCTTCTTCTTATTGCTATTTTGGTGAACGGGTTTTCCTTGTTCGGACAGGCATCGTTATTTGTCAGTTCTGGTATTATTATACTATTGCTTTTTCATGCCACCTTATTTACCATCCCTAAAATAATACGGGCACTATTGACAATGACAAGATATAAAATGTTTCCTCTTATTCCAATGATATTTGGTGGTGTTAGACCTTCGGAAATTGTCGCTTATTGGATTGGCTCGTATGGCTGGTTGGCCAGAAAAATAAAGAAAGAATATGACAAGACAATAGGAGACTGGTTGCCAAATGCCAATCAGTTGGTCGATGAATTGTGGATACATGTTGGTCTACGATTTCTTGTTTTTGCTGTATCTATTGGCATATATATTATTCTGTTCAACTTTGTCGCAAGACCCTTGCTCCTCTTACCTGCGTTCGGCGATATAGGATTATGGGTTTATGCATTCCCATTTTCTATGGCTATTGATTTTTTGTTTAATACTGGAATAACGCAATGGATTATGGATAAAGCCTAATGCAAGGTTAAGCGCCACAGTCGCCAATCAAATTTTCCCCCTGTACGCTTCCCAGCTTGTCCTGACCAATGTCTCAAGGTCCGAATGTTGCGCCTCCCATCCCAAAAGCTCGCGGGCAAGGGCCGACGACGCGGTAAGCTTTGCCGGGTCCCCTGGCCGTCTGCCAACGACCTTTGTGGGTATTGGCTTGCTGGTAACCTTTCGCGCGGTCTCGATAATTTCCGTCACGGAACTGCCGGCCTCGCTGCCAAGGTTCACTGTAAGGCTCTTGTCGGTTTTGCACAGGTAGTCCAACGCGGCGGCGTGGCCTGTGGCAAGATCGCTGACGTGAATGTAGTCCCGTATACAGGTCCCGTCCGCCGTGTCGTAGTCGTCGCCGAAAACCTGCAACTCCTGCCTCATTCCGCAGGCGGCCTCCATAACGACCGGCAACAGGTTCGCTGGGTTAAGTTCCAGCCCCCTGATCTTTCCGTTTACGTCATAGCCCGCGGCGTTGAAATAGCGCAGACAGGCGTAGCGTATGCCCCTGAGCTTTTCGTACCAGGCCAGTATGCGCTCGATTTCCAGCTTGGTAAAACCGTAGTAGTTTTCTGGGTTCGTCGGGTGCCGCTCGTCAACGGGAAGGTATTCCGGTTCGCCGTATACGGCCGCGCTGGAGGAAAACACGAGCTTACTGATCCCCGCTTCCGAGGCGGCATTGATGATATTGATTGTCCCGGTAATGTTGTTGCGGGAGTATTTCTCTGGATTCAGCATGGATTCCCCTGCCGCCTTGGAAGCGGCAAGGTGAACTACCGCGTTGTACGCGGACGCGGAACCTTTCATTACCTGCACAAGGGCGGGATAATCGTGAATGTCCCCGTGGATAAAGGCGGCCCCTGGTTGCAAGTTTTCGCGCAAACCACTGGAAAGGTTGTCGAACACGGTTACCCCGTGTCCCCGATCAAGAAATTCCTTTGCGACATGGCTTCCGATATACCCGGCACCACCGATGACTAAAATGTTCATACTCGGAGTATACCGCAAAAGCAGCCAAAACAACATACCCCCGAATGGGGTTGTGGGCTTAGCCGCCAAGTTTACCAAAATTTAACCTTTGGTTTACCCAGTGTTTAGCATCCCGCCTTAGCGTTAAAATAACGTTGCCTAGGAGGGGTAATTCGTGTATCATTGTCCTATGACAATAAAAAAACGCCTGTTTTTTTCGAACATCCGCATGGTGTTAATATCCCTCTGGGCATTTGGGCTTGCGGGCCGCATACTGCATTTTTTCATATTCGGATCGGAAAGGCCTGGCACGGAAGCCTGGATAACCATGCACGATGCGTTCGGTCGCGACGTGCGTATAACATTGTGGGTCGTGTTTCTCATACTTTCCGTAACCTTTGCCAGCATAATCAACAATTTTTTTACCCACCGTATAACAAAAAGAATAACAAGACCGCTGGAAATGTTAAACGGGGGCGTGCGACAAATACACGCCAACAATTTTGCTCATCGCATAGACTACAAGGGCAACGACGAGTTCCGCCCCATTTGCGAGGCATTTAACGAGATGGCGGAAAAACTGGAAACGTCCACCGTGCAACGCCAAAAGGACGAGTCGGCCCGAAGGGAACTTATCGCTGGTATATCCCACGATTTGCGCACGCCCCTTACTTCAATAAAGGGCTGTCTGGAAGGGATAGAAACGGGAGTGGCGTCCAGTCCAGAAATGAGGGAAAAATATCTTTCGATTGTCAAAAACAAAACCGTCACTCTGGAATACTTAATCGAACAGTTTTTTCTCTTTGCGAAACTGGACATGGATGAATTCCCCCTTGATCTGCGGCGCACCGATATCTCGCTTGCCGTATGCGATATGATAGAGGATTCGCTTTCCGAGTACGCAGCCAAGGGTCTTTCCATAAATGTTTCCGACATGCCTAAAAACGCATATGTCCTTGCCGATGTAATCATGCTGCGAAATGTTATTATCAATATTTTGGAAAACAGCGTAAGGTACAAGACCAAGGAGCAGGGACAGATGGAAATAAGCGCGGTTGTGGATGGCGATGCGGTTCTGTTACGCTTGACTGATAACGGCCCAGGCGTACAGGCCGACGCACTGCCGAAACTGTTCGATGTTTTTTATCGTGCGGATCCGTCCCGCAGTAAACGCGGTTCTGGCATGGGGCTTGCCATAAGCGCAAAGATCGTTGAACGCATGGGTGGCAGCATACACGCGGAGCCGTCCGCCGTCGGCACCGGACTTGCCACGGTAATTCGTCTGCCCTTGGCGGCGTCATGGGTGAAATTGGATGCCTGATGTGAAAGAAAAAGTCCTTGTTATAGAAGACGACAGGGAAATCGCCGCCATTGAAAAGGATTTTCTGGAAATAAACGGGTTCGATGTTGTCATAGAACATGACGGCCCTGGGGGGAAGGAACGCGCCCTTTCTGGCGATTTTTCGCTCATTATTCTTGATCTTATGCTGCCAGGAAAAGACGGCATGGTAATTTGCAAGGAAATTCGTGAAAAGGTCGATGTGCCGATTCTTATGGTTACTGCCCAAAGGGAGAATTCCGACAAGATACGCGGCCTGGGTTTCGGTGCCGATGACTATATCGTAAAACCATTCTCCCCGACCGAGCTTGTGGCCCGCGTAAAATCCCACATCGCCCGTTACCGAAGGCTTACCCGTGCTGCCCAGAAAGATGGGGAACCCCAAAAGACCGACGAGATCGATTTTGGTTGGTTAAGGATAAACAAGGGTACGCGCAGGGTTTTTGTGAACGAAATTGAGGTAACACTGGCGCACAAGGAATACGAGTTGCTTTATTTCCTTGCCTCCAATCCAGATATGGTTTTTAGCAAGGAAATGATATACGACAAAATATGGGGAGAGGATACCTACGGTGAAATAAAAACCGTTGCGGTGCATGTCTCGCGTCTGCGGGAAAAAACGGAGAAAAACCCATCGGACCCCACGCATATACAGACTGTGTGGGGTGCGGGGTACAGGTTTATACCGTGAGTGTATCCTTTAGGCACAAAATGTGTTTTAATATACTGCTAGTGTAAATAAGGAGTCTAGATCGGCAGCGCGTAAACCAGCCGGTGCATTTGCTTGCCGAAAATTTGCATTCTTACTGCTATTGTGCATATTCATAGCTCAAGTTCGATATGTACATTCCCAGGACATATCGAACGATCTGGAACTTTCCCAGAACGAGACGAGGGACGAGTCGGATTTTCCACTTGACGAAACATTGGATGAGCCGATGCCTCCCAGAATTCGCGCGTGGGACGAACCGGTGCCCATGGGATTTGGCGAAACCATGACATCTGGGCTTATCGCAAGTGGATACAGCCTACTTAGCAACACTATCGTTATGCTTTTTAACAGGTTCGTGGTTCAGGCTTCCTGGGCCTTCGTTCAGGCATTTTGAATTATTGGCTTCCTTCGGTTCAGATGCTCACAGCCACAACGACTTTCGTCTTTTTTCCAACGGTTATATATTCTCATTTTCACCCCTGCACGCCGAAACCCGCGCCTTAAGCACTGGCCTTTCCTTGCATTTTGACTTTGCGTCATTTGGGGGTTTTGACATGTATTATGGCTTTATGAACCTGTACAGCAATGCCCTGGGCTGGAGCGTAAAATACAGGCACCTGTTCTCACCCAATACCAGCTGGCGGACAAGGGCGCATGTCGCTTTTACTTTTTTCGGTGCCTCCAGCTATCACAACCCAGCGAGCCCCGATCGGGATATGTTGAATTACGGATATGGCATAAGCCTGAAGCATCTTTCCAGCTTTGAATTCGGCAGGCGGAACAGGCTTGACGTACACAATTTCTTTTACTTTCAGTGGTCTTACCCTGGATCGATAACTGGGGTTCCTTTTTCGTACGGGTTCGTTCGTTGGCAATTTCACGACTTTACGTTTTCTCATATGGTCTCGCAGCGCATATCCCTGGGAGCAACCTTTTCCCTTGCGACCGAGCGGGGATGGTTTGGGGGATATCCGTCCACAAGCAAAAACCATCGGTCGATGCGGGTATTTGTCGCCTGGAATGGATACAACATAAGGCCCTCGCGAGACTAGCCAGTCCCACGCAAAATCGAATGTGGGAACCCATTCTGGCAGTTAAAATATATAAGACCAATGCGTGGCCTTGACTATTTCTGGCATAAGAACTATATTTTCTATAAAACACCACTGGAAACTGCTATGGAGGCAGTGGGGTTTGCGTTGAAATGGAGGATGTCCACGTAAAAGGAACGGTCTCTAATGGTAGCCAAGCCAATGCGGCTGCTCGCTAGGGCCGAGGTGTCACTATTTAAGGAGTTTATCTGTGAGAAGGGCGTTTGGACTCTTTGGTGTCGCCATGATTGTGGCGATTGGGCTATCTATGACCGGATGTGCCAGCGATCCCGATGTGAACAGAGGTGGATGGTCGGAATATACCTTTCTTCCTGCTGGGGAATATGTTGTCGTTGGGACGGTGATAATAAGAAACACGAGGCGGGCGACCTTGCTTTACGATCTTATGAGGGAGGCACTGGTGCTGGGGGCCCATGACATCATCAATGTCCGTGTGGGAACATCGTATTTGTTCGGAACCCGAATTCGTGTGGTGACGGCGGTGGCTATAAGATATGCCGATGCAGCGGCCCGAAACTGAACGGGCTGGTACAACTATCGCGGAAACACGTTTTGCAAAAAGCGAGTCTGCTTCAATATAAATAACCGAACATTATGTTCGCAATCACATAATCGTGGTTTTGTAACTGGTCTGGGCCTGTTGCGCTATCACGGGAGGATCTGTTTACCATGAAAAAAATGCGCGTTTTCGCTGTTAGCTTTGCGTTTGTAATCTTGCTGTTGTATTCCTGTAGGATGCCGAATTCGGTGGAGATAAGAACCGGAAATCTTGAGCTGAGCGTTCCGTTAAGCGCCACGGTGAACATCGCCCAATTGCTTCGGGAGAATCTTCAGGAAGAACTTGACGATATAAGAGTTTTCGACATGGTAAAGTATCCAGGGGGGGCGCAGGCCTTTCTTATTGCCATGGAATTAGACATGTTGCCATCGTTCAACCCAGGCGACTATCTGGATTACATTGGTGATATGGACGACATGGGCAACATTGGACTTGACCCCATCGAAGCTAACATTGTAGTGCCTAGGATAGCGTGGGATACGGTAGAAGTAAACGAGTATTTTGATATGAGTGGCTTGTTCTACACCATGGAGGAGTCGCTCAACAAATATTCCATGCCAGAGTTTCCTCCGATTACGTCGTCGATCCCCATTCCTTTGTATCCTGGCATGCAGCCAGGGCCGTTGACGTTGCCTGAAGGTATGCGGGATATAAGTTTTTTTGCCTTTAGGGATGGCGATCCCGGCAGGGCGAATTTTGATTCCGTGGTCATTTCGGGGGAGAACGGGGGTTATAACACCATAGAACTGGAACTGGAAAGCGCGCATCCCCTTCCCCCCGGCCTGAGCATCACACTGCCGGATATAAGGATGGTAGGGGAAACCAGCAGGTTGCCTATAGGTTTTCCGCACTCCACAAGCATAACCCTTAACGAGTTCAACCAGAGCGGCGTAGCCAGGATAGATATCTCTGGGGAGAGCATTGAGTTGCGCGATCCGCCGAAATTCTTGTTCGGGGAGATATTGGTGGAATATACTGGCTCCGCTAGTCTTTGGTTTACCCCGAACATAACGGCGAGTCTGCGGGTGAACCAGATTTCCTTGCGGGGGGCAAGGGGCCTGCGGATTGGCACGCTGGAACATCCGTTGCCAGAGGGCATCATAGAAAATATAGAACTGGATGTTCCGACTGGGTTCCTTAATGCCGAGATAGGCAGCGGGATGTTCGCAATAAGGGTAGACACGCCGTCTCGTGCTCCAGAAGACGATCAAACAACGTACAGCGAAGGGTTGCAGATAGGTATAAAGTTGGCCATAAGCCAAAAGGCGAAAGACCTTGGTGACGAATCTTTTGGCGGTTTGGTTGGGCCATGGGAATTTACCTCCGATACCCCGTTTAAGTTTGATGAGCTTCCTCTTTATAAGCGAAGAATAAACGGTAACAACATAGTCGTTGACCCTATATACAGTCTTTTGAGCGTAAGCTCTGGACCGGATGGCATCTCTTTCGAGCTTCACGGCGAACATTACGAAAACAAGATGTTGCCCGTCACCATTACAATGGAAATGAATATCGCAAGACTGGATACAATTCGCTGGGAATTGGATAATGAGCTTATTCCCATTCCCGAAATCGAACTCGACTTTAGCGACATGGGCGGCACGGACGTAACCGAGTTCATTGAGCGGATTACCTTTGATCGAATAAGTGCGGGACTTAACATTTCCGCATTGGATCAAGCTTTGGATGGGAGGATTGCGCTTGAGATATACAGTCCGCGTCTTGGATTTGACGCTCCTCCGTATATTCTGAGCAAAGGGAAGAACGATATCTCGAGTACAGCATCGGTTGTGTCGCCGCTCACGTTGGATATTTCGTATAATTCTATTGTGAACATAAATGTCGGGCTTGTACCGGTTATCGGCGGGATGGCGAGACCCGATGTCAGGTACCTGGAAATTGGGCCGTTTTACATAAGCGGCGAGGATGAAACTGAACTGAACCTGTCCGCTGAGGTAACCCTTGATTTCAGCTGGACGAAAGCGGATATTAACCTGACGCAGCTTTTGGACGAACATAACCTTAGTGGCGGGATTCCCGATGAACCCATAAACATAAGGGAAATGTTGGGTGATTTTATGTTGGGTGATTTTACGTTTGCCGAAAACAGCCTTGGCATAGGACTGTTTTTGGACGGCCCTATCGAGATTGTAAACAAAATAAACCCATCGCTCACGCTTATCGCTTATACAGGGGAAGGAGATGGAGTAAACCTGTTCGATGGCGATATACAAATCGAAGGCGGTTTTCCGTCTCTGCCTGACGATGGCATATGGGAATATCCTGGGTTGCCGCCAGGTGGGCTGCAAGGGGTAGAAGTGGATAAATTTATCGATATATTCACAAGCAAACCCGAAGCCTTGAGCTTTTCTTACGAGGTGGGACTAGGACAGGACGGGGTAATTACCGTTGAGCGGGATATGTTCGACGATGTCGAAGCTGGGGACATTAGGGCCTTGATCGTAATAAAACTGGCCTTGGACTTTGAGGTGGGTAAAGGTGCGTATTTCAGTCTGCCCTTGTTTGAGGACGAGGACGACCTTTTGGGTAGGGACGAGCCTGGCCCACTTTTCGACGACATTGACTTGAGCATAAACTTCTTACGGATAAGGCTGGATTTCCAGGAGTCAATTTTCAGAGGTGCGGTGTTGCATGTTGACGGCGGGACGGACATACCAGACGAAGACATACTGTTCGGTAGAGGCGGTTTGGCCTTGGGTGGTGGCAACTATGTGGAGATAAGCATCACGGGAAACGACTTGAATATTATCGAAAGAAGGCTTATCCCTCCCGACATAAGAATTGAGTTTCCCGAACCAACACCGATTCGAATACCCAGGAATCCTTTGCCAATAGGGTTTACCGTGTCGGTAAACGGCAGTTTGACCTTTGACCTTTGACAGTGAGGAAGTATAAAACCATGAGTAACAAATTGAAAAAGTCCTTGATTACTTTTTTTTTCCTATCACAGGGCCTGTTTCTTCTGGCCCAGGATTATAATGGCGCGGCTCCCCTGCCGTATGGGGTGGAGTTTCTATGGGAAGCGGAATACGCCCCCGAACCCCTAGAACCGGATGTAAGCGTCACCGATGACTGGGCTTTGGAAATCATTGATAGGGCCGAACGGTTTGCCGAAGCTCATGACGATGTATCTGTAAGTGATACCCCTGCATGGCCGACATGGGAACCCTTTGAGCCCTTGGGAGACGAGCCTCCATCTAGGGAAAGATTCGCCTTTCGCAATCGGACGTTCGAGATGGGTATGCAAGTTGGTGTTCACGTGGCCAATAATGTCGTTGCCTTCGGTGATGAAACTATTGTTATCAACCTGGCCGATTTTTTTGATGGTTTTAGGTTTAATTTTGGTTTTGATATTGCCCCCCTTTCGTTAAACATCAACATTAGGGATCGATGGGGCTTTGGCTTTGACATTGCCCATATCAGCGCCACGGGAAACCTTTCCCTTCCTAGCGGTATTCTTAGCTTTCCCCAAACGAGCGAGTCGTTCGGTGCGGGCGGAGCGGCTTTTGTCGAGTTTGGCATTCCGGTCTTTTTTCATACCCCTGGGTTTTGGGCAGATTCCAATGGGTTTAGGGTAAGCGTGAGGCCTGCGGCTTACATTCCACTGGTGCATATGAGGCCTGGCATTACCTATCGAGGGGATGGGGACGGGATGAGAATGGACCTCGATATACGTGTTTTTTCCCCGCTTGACCTGTATGGGTTTTTGGGTGACGGCAACGGCGGTTTTATTGATGAAGATCCCGTGGGCCTTGTGAACCGCGCTTTAGGCTATGACATAAGCCTGGGTTTCGAGTATTCTCTGTTTCCCAGACTTACGGTAGGTGTTGACTTTATAAATATTCCGCTTTTCGCGTCGCGTTTGGATCATTATGCGCGAATTAAGGGTTATGCATATTTTGACAGCGGTAACATTGACTTTGGGGCAATCTTTGACGATGGCGGGGATATTTTCGATGACGTGTTCGGTGTTAACATGGATGATGCCGTTTTTGGCTCGGCCGCTGGCCAAAGGATCCGCCGTCCGTTTTCGATGATGTTTCATGCCGACTTCCGTCCGCTTGGGACACCGACTGTGTCGATCCTTCCTTCCTTGGGCTTTTCCATCAACAATATATACGCCAGGATTGCCTCGCTTGAAGGCGGTTTGAGTGCCCGCCTCGATCTCGCCAATATCCTAATAACCACCGTTGGCATCAACTACAACGACCGCAGGTGGATAAACAGTCTGGACTTGGCCCTGAACCTTAGGGTTCTGGAAATAGGCTTTGGCGTGTCGATGCAGTCACAGGGATTCGTGCAGAGCTTTCAGGGGAAGGGAGTGGGCGTGAATGTCGGTCTTAGAATGGGCTGGTAGCGTCAAAAAGGCTTCCCTGGCTAAGGCGAACGCTCTTGCCCGATACCCGTTGTTTCTGGTATACTGTGCGAAGACTTCATTTTGGAGATAGAATAGATGGGTATTATCAGCACGATTCTTTTGGTTTTCTTTATCGTTGTTGCGATTTTGCTTGTACTTCTGGTGCTTGTCCAGACCGAGGAAGGCGACGGTCTGGGGGGGATTTTCGGCGGCAGCAGCGGTTCCGCCTTTGGTTCACGTTCGGGAAACATACTTACCCGTGCGACAACCGTACTGGGGGCGGCTTTTTTGATTGTCAGCCTGGGACTGGCCTTGCTTAACCGAACGCCTGGCGGTACGGGTGTCTTGGACGCGGGTATGGAACTTATCGGGGATCAGCAGTTTGACTGGCTGGAGGGTGAACTTCGTCCGCTTCCAGATGCGCCAGAGCAGGGTGCTGGCTTTGATTTTGGCAATATTCAGGAAAATGGTGACGTAGAATAAGCCCTGGCGGGCTCCCCGCTGGGTTACCCATCGGGCTATACCCGTAAGGTTATCGCGACTTTAGCTCCACTCCAAATCGTTCGTTTATATTCGATCATAAAAGGGGAATAGATGGCGACAGTATCCGACGGCATGAATTTTGCCCCAAAGGGAAAGCCCAGCCCTGTGGTAAAACCAGGCGAATTTGTCTTTGCGGCGATCGGCCTGGATCACGGGCATATTTACGGGCAGTGCAACGGGCTTGTCGAGGCTGGCGCCACGCTTAAGAGTGTATACGACCCGGATCCCGTTAAGGTGGATCGCTTTTGTCAGGCCTATCCTAACGTTAAAAGGGCGGCAAGCGAGGAGGAGATTCTTTCCGATCCCGAGGTGCTGCTGGTAACCGGTGCCGCGATAACATCGGCGCGTTGCGCCTTGGGCTTGCGGGTCATGTCCGCCGGAAAAGACTATTTTACCGACAAGGCCCCGCTTACCACAATGGAACAGCTTGAGGCGGCAAAAGCCAAGGTGAGCGAAACCGGCAAGAAATACATGGTGTATTACAGCGAACGCCTTCATGTCGAAAGCGCGGTTTTTGCTGGGCAGCTTATCGAGCAGGGTGCCATTGGCAGGGTTGTTCAGGTGATAGGCCTTGGCCCTCACCGGCTTGGCGCACCCGGGCGGCCCGACTGGTTCTTTAAAAGGGATAAATACGGCGGCATACTTTGCGATATAGGTAGCCATCAGATAGAGCAGTTTCTGTTTTACGCGGGGGCGAAGGACGCGACCATTGCCCGTAGCCAGGTTGCGAATTACAATAACCCGCAGTACCCCGAGCTGGAGGATTTTGGCGACGCGACGTTGGTTGCGGACAACGGTGCGACCGGCTACTTTCGTGTTGACTGGTTCACCCCCGATGGTCTGCAAATGTGGGGCGACGGGCGATTGTTCATTTTGGGGACCGAAGGGTTTATCGAGCAGCGCAAGTACATGCAGCTTGGCGAGAAGGGCAGTCACGGCGGTCATGTGTATCTGGCAAACAATCACGAGGAAACTTACTATAACGCCGAGGGGAAAGTGGGTTTTCCCTATTTCGGGCAGTTGATTCTTGACTGCCTGAACCGCACGGAGAATGCCATGACCCAGGAACATGCGTTCAAGGCCGCCGAATTGTGCGTAAGGGCTCAAATGCAGGCGGTGAAAATTGCATAAGGGGCATATTGTGGAAAACAAGGCTTTGGCGAAATTCGCGGACATGCGATCCGCGCTGGCGGACTTTGATTACGAACGACTCAAGGAGGCGGCGCGGATAGCGATTGAGGTTTCGCTGAAGGTGCGGGAGGGGGAGCAGGTTTTGATAATCAGCAACCCCAGACCGGATGTTGCCGCGATTGCGCAGGCGTTGTACGATGCAAGTATCGACGCGAAAGGCAAGCCTGTTCTGCTGTTTCAACCGGTGAAACCCCAGTTTTCGTTTGCCGAACCCACGGTTATAGCCGCGTTCGAGGCGAAACCGGAAGTGGTTATCTCCCTGAGCGATGAAAAACTGGGCAAAGATTCAAGGGGTATATCTTCGCCGTACAAGTACGGTGGTTCCCAATACGATCATATTTTTCACCTTCAGATGTACGGGGAGAAAAGCTGCCGTTCGTTTTGGTCCCCTTCGACCACGGTGGAGTCCTTTATCCGCACGGTTCCCGTTGATTACGCCGAATTGGGACGGCGTTGCGATGCGCTCAAGCGGATACTGGATGATGCGGTGGGGGTTCGCGTCAAGGCGCCTGGGGGGACGGACATAACCATTGGTCTGCGGGGTCGAAAGGCAAAATCCGATGACGGCGATTTCGCGGTGCCTGGCTCTGGCGGCAATCTGCCGGCGGGAGAGACTTTTATCAGCCCAGAAAACGGGACCGCGCAGGGTTGCATTTGCTTTGATGGATCGATCACTGTCGCCGAAGGGGATTTAATCATCAATACGCCCATAAGGTGCGTCGTGGAAAACGGTTTTGTGCGGGAGATTAGCGGTGGGGATGAGGCTGCCAGCCTTTTGGAAACCATCGAGGCCGCAGAGAATAATGCGCGTGAATTCGAGCGGGCGGGGAAGTTGTCTGCTGGCAGTGGCGCGGTATATGCCCGCAATGCCCGCAACATCGGCGAGCTGGGCATAGGGTTGAACCCTGCGGCGCGTATTACCGGGAAGATGCTGGAGGATGAGAAGGCTTTTCGCACCTGTCATTTCGCCATAGGGATGAATTACGATGAGGATGCCCCTAGCCTTATACACCTGGATGGTCTGGTTAGAGACCCTACTATTACGGCGGTCTTTGAGGATGGGACGGAGAGGGTGATCGAGCGGGACGGGGAACTGGAGGGGATTTAAAGGCCGCTTGAATTTTTTGGTGTGGGTGGGTAGAATTGTGTTGTTGACGGCTAGGCCGTTGAGTGAAAACTTGCCAAGATGGCTCAGTTGGTAGAGCGGCGCACTCGTAATGCGCAGGTCCCGGGTTCGATTCCCGGTCTTGGCTTTCGTAATTCCTTGTACAGCAAGGAATTAGCCGAAAGTTGACATTCGTGTTTTGGAAGCCTAAACTTTAGT
>Ga0209755_10004560_pt1 | contig 16312 bp, 10 predicted proteins | sample TergutCo191P1_FD_187301 | JGI IMG/M metagenome (GOLD analysis project Ga0209755, IMG submission 187301) | Cornitermes sp. P1 segment gut microbial communities from Petit-Saut dam, French Guiana - Co191P1 (SPAdes) (version 2) | ecosystem: Host-associated > Arthropoda: Insects > Digestive system... | reverse complement strand
TACTTCTGTGCACTGGCTCAAAAACTTCTGTAATATTTCGATGTATCTATACTTTGAAATGTACACCCCTGAGGATGGCCATGAGTGGCTGCAACATGTATGAGGTATACGGTGTGTATAATATACTTTTATAGATCATGTCTTTATTCATCCAACTGAATGCACAATTAGATTGTTCTAGAAATGTGAGACTCACTCTGCACTGTACACACACCAATAAGGACTGGATAAATATGCAGCCACATGACCAAACTGATTCATAACGATGTTTTTAACTATTTTAATAATTACAACTAGTAAAGCATAACTAAACTCCCCGATGATGGTTTGTTAAACCGAAACATATAGGAGCATTTTAATGTAAATTTTAATGCAAGTTTTAACATTTCTAGAACAATCTAATTGTGCATTCAGTTGGATAAATAAAGGCGTGATAATATCAAGATGCATGGTAAAACTGTGACAAATACTTTCATAGACTTATGTATATTTTGGTTCCGATATCATAACTAATTTCTCAATACACAGACATTGATGACTTAAAATTTATTTTTTTGCCACCAGCTTGTCATCAATAATATGAAACATCAAAGCCTCACCCCAGTTGATTCCTTACCACCCCCCTCCAGTGTTGTGGGTAGCTGTAAAATGAAACCTTAACACTCAGCATCCAAATTTGGTGGTAATATAAAAGACCAAGCTTTTAAGTTTTAAGCAAAATTTGGAAACTATAAAATGAGTTTGTTACTAAAATGAAACCTCAAAGCTGAACATTGGTGGTTTAAATATTTCTTGTTTATTCACGTACCTTCGGTCTCATGACAGAACTAATGAACAACAGCACTACAGACTCTTCTCCTCCTACCAGCATACTGATTGCAATTCTTAATTCAACAATGCTTCAAAAAATATATACACATGACAGAAGGGCAAGATCTACATGTGAACATACTAATATAATCAAAATATGTACTTCCATTTGTGTCCTGCTATTCACATTACCTTTAATGAAAATTGTATTGCATGTGCAGCGTCAACAACAAGTGACACACGCAAGTACACAAACAAACCCCAAGCCTTATCTTGGTTTATACACCTCAAAACACAAAGCCTAATGCATCCTTTGTTTGTTATACCCTATGCAAAAGATCTGGGTATAATGTAATGGCAAGAAACAAAGTATGAACATTTCTGCAGTCTGTACACATGTATATCACATGAGGAACCTGCCTCACATTCCAAACAGATTATTCACAGTCTTGCTGGGCCCAAAATTGAAACTGAAAATGGGCCAGGGTCTGTCACTCTGTTCAGTAGTTCGGAGTTGCGTGTTTCTGAGCAACTGCACACAAAGCAAACTGACAAATGCAACTCAAATGACACTTCCAAGAAATGTTTCCCTCAAATTTCTGAACCCCTGCCAGCATGGCAATTCTGATTGTAGAAGAAAACTTCCAAATAAAAACTTACTTGTTCCTTGTGTACGATTCACAAGAGTTTTGCCAATCTGACGAGTGGCAAACATCGATGGAGCCTTCACATCATACCAGTCTTTCCTTGTGAATGGGTCGACACTGAAAAACAAATTAAACTTCATGTGTGTGTTACTGAAAACACCAAGCTGCCCATTAAATGTACTTAAAATGTAACTCTACATGACCTCACAAGCGTCTTTTATCTAACGACGTGTCAACTTCTACGATTACAGAATATCAATGGCAGATTAAATAAATATGCCTATGGAGCACAGGTGGAATACTAAAGACGGAAAAGCCGAAGCAACCGCAGGGTAAAAAAGAAGTCCCAGTGCCACTTTGAGGTTATCATACACATTCAGTATACTATCACCACACTATCCAACGAACAACGATTACAGTCAACAACTGAACTACCATGCGAATTTTTTACTTTAAATTCTAAACAAATAATTAGACAGTTCACGCAACATGCTGTTGTCCAACATGCGGATACCGTGATATAACCTATGCAAAATAATATCACTGAATATCTTGCACATCTATTGCATAATACAAATCATACACGCATTTCTAAAACTAAAAGAATATCTCAAGCAGCAGGTAATATTATTTTACTCACATCTTCTTTTTTACTCCCTTCTTTCCTCCTTTAGACAGGCCCTTATTTTTACCGACAGCCATATTTGCGGAATTACATACGTGAAGAAACCTAGGACAAGCGGAAGAGGATGTGCAGATGAACCTATCGATATCTCCGTTGAATGATCATAAGCTGTTCGTGAATGAAATAGAAACTTGACTATCCCTAAACATATAATTAAATATTATTTTATGTTACTAACATATATAACTATTCAGAGAGTTTAACAAAAGCACCATTACGCATATTAGAAATTGTAATTTGTTTCATTCCAAAGGGGTATACATCGATACTTATCGATATAACGCAGCAGAATGAACCAGCTGATGAACGAAAATAAATAAAAACATCTAGACTTTGTTTATGTTATTGAGAAGATCTTCCTTTGTATTACAGACATGATGCAGTGAAGTACTTGATTATAAATATCGGGTTCATCGTTGGTACAAGGGACTGTAAAAGATGAACCTGCAGACGTTGTTTCAGGATTTTAATCCAAGGTATGTTGTACTGAGTACACATTTTCTTTGTCAGAGGCTTGCGGTAAATTCTTCAGTATTCCCAAACTTTCGCGACCATTCTCACATAAAATGAAAATGTGCTCCCCCACGCAGACAGGTTACGGTGAAATAAAAAATTTGAGCCTGATTATCGCTAATCGATTTCCACCTGTAATAACTCAATGAGTGATGGTGTTTGCCCTGAGTGTCTTAAAATGTCAATAGTAAAACTACTGTACCAACAGGAGACAAATCTTTAGTGGCAGCTGGCCACTTGCACTGTTTACTGCTTCATATAAAGTGATTGTGTGCATATGATGGTTTAAATTGAACGGTACTAGCCCCGGTACATGTTGGTTTTACAAAGGTTATATTCAACTGAAAATGCCACAGTACAGCTGGTAAACAATAAATTAAAAGCTGTTAATCGAAACTTTACGTTTGAGGAATATTATTTCTGGCAAAGGCTTCTGACTACACAAATCATGGTATCTTAGCTGAATTATATTTCTACATCAGACTGGTTCACATTGCGTTTGCAAACAGAGGGCAAAATGTGAAAACAGCACAACTTAATGCAGTTCAGAATTTCTTCTTAAAGTGGGGAACAGTAAAACATGCAGTTCTACAAAGGTCAGTCATTTGCATTTCACATTGATATTTGACATTAAACATGTTCTCAAAACCCATTATATTTGCTGATGAGATTTGAATCGGAATTTCCAATAAGAATGTTAATGACTTCTGTGCAATGGCAGTCTGATTCTGTGGCCATAAATTTCAATAAGTTAAACAATAAAATTTGTAATATCAGTTCCTCAGGTGAAGTTTCACCAGAGGAAGGATGCAGATGCTCCTGAAATGTAGTGTTTATTTTGAGTATTTGTGACAATGGAAAGAGTTCTTGTGAATGTTGTTGATATCATTTATGTAAAACAATTGTTAGAAATCTATCTGTTATATTAAATTTGTAATGAAAATTTTCCACATTCTTCATAAAGTACTGGTCATTAGGAAAAGTACATGGCAGAGCTGGCAAATACAAAATTCTTTAATGTACACATTGGTAACCACCTATGGTGGCTGGTGTGGGGCTGTCAAATAAAAAATAAAGTTGCATACTCAACATACTGGTAAACCTTTGTCATATAATTTTAATGAATCCTTATCACAAGGATATTCTTGTAGTGACTTAAATATGCTATACTTAACCCTTATTTAAAAGGGTGATAAATCTCAATTAGCTAAATATAGACCAATTGCTCTTCTAACAGGATTCTCTAAATTATTTGAAATACTTATGTTTCTATATTTGGCTTAATCAATTGTCGAACACAACTAATTTGTGATGGATAGATGTTTATTACCTAGTTATCAACTACATGTTTCGGCCGAAACATGTAGTTGATAACTAGGTAAATTAGTTGCGTTCAACAATTGATTAAGCCAAATATAGTTTACAAAGACACAACGGGGATGACCAACCATATGATACTTATGTTTCAAAGAATAAATAAACATTTTCAAGCTCATCGTGCATTGGTTCCTTAGCAATATGAATTCTGAAAAGGCTTATCAACTGATAATGCTTCATATACACTTACAAATTCTATTTTTAAAGCATGGAGCAAGAAAATCTATGGGGTGATGATTTATAAAAGTGTTTAATCTTGTAATTTTACACCTCTAAATGGTTCAAGGCTAATCAGTCAGTATTAAATGTAGAGAAAACAAGTATTGTAAGATTAAGTCCTGCTAAACTCTCACATTATCCTCTAACTTTATTATATGTTGACCTAGCTGTTAACTAAGTTAGATACCATAAAATTTCTTGGTCTGTATTTTGATAACCACCTTTCATGAAAGCCTCACATAGATTTTCTACTTCATAATTTGGGCATTGCTTGCTTTGTTAGAAGAAGATTATCCCATGTATAAGGTATTGATGCTATTAGGACTGCATATTATTCATACTTTCGCCTCACTAATTAAATGTGGTATTGTTGTCTGGGGAAATTCAAACAATATAACTGAAGTATTTCTACTACAAAAAAGGATGATAGAATAATGATGGCTGTAAGTTCAAGATGTTCTTGCAAAGGTTTATTTAAAAAAAACTTGATATTCTACCTGTACCATTGAAATATATGTTTTCATTGATGATGTATACTGTTAATAATCTTGATAATTTTCTGACTAACTCTGTTGTGCATAGGATGAATACAAGGGCTAAACACCGGTTGCACAGACCCACTTTGAATCTTTCATGTATACAAAAGGGTGTCATTTACTCTGGCAAAGACTAGAGTCCGGCTTCTTTCTGTGAGACTTGCCAGTGGTTGAAATTTCCCCTGAATGGGTTATGGGCCCCTAGCAGGGTAAGTCCAGTGGTAGGGTTGCTGCCTTTAGCCTCTGGACCAGCTTGTTTACTCTGGCAAATTTACACATTGCAAAGGAATTAGAAATAACACCAGTTCTAGACAGACTACTGGAATACAAGAGGAACTGGATACAACATGTAAACAGAATGCCTTGCAACAGACTACCCAGGATAATAAAACACTATTCCCCAACTGGCAGAAGGAATCATGGCAGACCTCTGAAGAGACTTCTAGATACGTGAGACCGGAATGGGTCAACAAGTGGCCTAACTCCATGACAGACATATGATGATGATGATGATGACTACTCTGGTATTAAGATATTTAATAGTCTGCCCCCCTATGTTTTGAAATTAAAATGGGAGAAACCAAAATTTAAGGCAGCAGTAAGAGAATTTATTATTGCTCATCCTTTTTATTTTCTAGTGAATTTCTATCTACCAGTCAAATCACCTTTCCTCTTCATCAACAATTATGTCACAAACAATAATAATAAATAATAGCTCTTAGTCATTATTATGGCCTACTTTGTATTATTTTACAGCGTTTTTGTAACTGTTACTTCGACAATTGGCTAATATTTCTGTCTTTGTTATTATTATTTTCTTTCACATGGCACATATTTCTAACAGTTGTTTTTGTTACTTATATGTGTTATCTGGATTTTAACTATACCTGTATTTATTATTATTGTGTTGTTACTGTTTTACTGATGTAAACTGTATTATACTGCAATCTTTCACTCTTGCATCATGTCTGTTCTATTTGTTACGTCATTCATGCTTGTGTGATATTTTGATTTTCGCCTCTTTCATATTCATCTGTCAGTTGACAGATGATGGATTTGTGAAATGTGTATGTGTTTGTGTGTATGTATGTGCATATGTTAAGATGATAAATTAGCTGAAGGGAAGTGGCAACCAACTGTTGTCAGATATATAATGACCCTGTACAGCTTAGCTGTTATATATATAAGAAGTTAGTGGAACATTTAATTAATATTATTTTGAGTTGTTCTTATCAGTATGATTTGTACTTATGAATGATTTCCCATCCTGGCCACTCTAATGTTTAGGACCATGACATTTTATGTACTACACTGGGACTTAGGATTACATGATTGGTATAGTGACTAGACTCTGGGTTGGAAAATGCAGTGGGGAAAGAGATTTTTCTCTGATCCAAAACATCCAGTCCGGTTCGGGGCCCCACGTAGTTTCCTATTCACTGAGTACTAGAACCTCTTTTCCCAGGGGTGAAGCAGGGTATGAGGTTGAAGGCTGACCACATATTCTGTGTAGAGCCAACATTAAGAAAGAGTGGAACTATACCTCTGCTTCTCATATATGTCTTCATGGCATGCACAGGGACAACTTTACCTTAATATATATAGTAAAAAGGTAAAGCAGTCCCGTTACAGGCCTGGACAGGCCCAGAGTGTTCCAGGAAGTTAAGGTTCCCAGATTTTGTGACAACAGCACAGGATGGTGGTAGGTTGTCAGCCTTACGCACAGGCTGCCTTTACTCCTAGGAAATACTCCTGGTACTCATTTCTGTTAGAGGCTGAGTCGACCCCAGGGCCATAGTGTGATCAGAAGGATTTTATGTCAATGAAAAATCCATTGACACCAGCTGGGATTGAACCAGCGACCTTCCGAATTGTAGCACAGCATCTTAACCACTGTGCTACTGCAGTCCCCTAATATATATAGTACACTGTTGCATATTGCTCAGTTGTATATAAATTTCAGCAAACCCTTCTCAATTGTACCAAGATCATATGTTTACAAAAAACAAGACACCAAAGTTGATGCATAGTGTTTATGTTACAAGAATTTTTATAGTGTATTATATCATGACATATTGTGATCTAAATTAATTTGTAACTTATATTTCCGTAACACATTTGTTACAGCAAGTTCCTAGTGCACGTCTGTCTGATGATTTTTACTGCTTTGTTTGCCCTTCGTCTTGATGGCACTGTCCTGTGGAGCTACTGGACAGTTTTTATACCAATTTGGTTTTGGAAGTTTATGGTTATTACTGGTGCTACGGTTGGAAGTTATGTGTGGTGGAGATATCCACATTTTAGGTTTGTGTATATTTCATACACTTTTTTATAAATTGAAATTAATACACAATTCACATTATTGATTACACTCATGTTGTTGTTACAGGCTTGAAGGTGAAGCATATGTTCATTACAAAGCAATGCTCATAAGTGTAGCACTTCACCTTATTCTGCTTATGTTTGAGCTCTTAGTTTGTGACAAATTGGAATCTGGCAGACATCTTTGGATCCTTGTGTTTATTCCCTTGATATTTATTTCAATTGTGTCAATTGCTGTTTGTATCTGGGCAGTTAAACATGATCGTTCATTTGAGGTATGTACTGTACAACATATTACCTTGTATATGAACAGTTTAATTTGTATGTGTTAATGATTCAAGGCTTCATATTAGGATAACTGATGTCAGGTGCAAGTTGCTCCTCAGTGGCTGTTCAGCCTATTAAGTTCATTTTATTTTGGAACACATGACACCAGGATTTTATACATGTAGACTTTTAAGTGTGGATATTTGCTCTGCTTCAGAAATAGTTTGTTCATATTTTATAACATGTAACTTACAATGGTAATTATATAAGTACTGGTGGTTACCACCATGTGGTTCACTGTCAGATGACACTTACAGTGGACTACAGAAGTTAAAAATTAAAGATTTAATGACTGTATGTTCCTTGGTTTTTATCTCCAAAGCTGGAGTTATTCTGCTCAGTTAACATTCTTCAATTCATCTTCCTGGCTCTGCGACTTGATGGGTTTATTTCTTGGAGTTGGGAGGTGGTATTTGTGCCTCTGTGGATTCTTATGTGTCTCTCTCTGGTGGGAGTTCTGTACAGTATCATATTTGCTGGTATCTTACTACGAGCCCCTGAAGTGAATCCACAACGGAAGCGAACTTCCTTCAACAGTGCACTTGGATACACTTTCCTTGTCATACCAATACTCATTTTTCAGGTAGGTCCATATAGTATGGTTCTACAATGCAGAACATCTAAAGTGGCAATGGAATTATCAATTCAGTGAAATGAAAATTGTCATTTTGTTCAAGGTACTGTTAGCCAATAAACTGGATGAGGACATCTCTCTGAGTTACATTGGTGTGGTCTCACCACTGTTTTTGTCTTATTTCACTCTCATCCTTATGTCTTTTGGTGCTAAAGGAGGAAACAGATGTAAGTATATAACAGTTTATAGATTATGGCCTCAGTCTAGCTGCTCGCTGTTCATTTAGTGCATGCTTATTTTCCAGATTAACTTTCCAACTGCAGACTTTATTGCAGGTTTTTCCTGTATCATTCCAGATGAATTAAAGTTTCTTTGATACAATATACAACACTGTTAGCTGTAACTTGGTCTCTGAAGTTTCTACCCTTGAGGCTTGTCAATGAAGATTGTGTGTGCATTTATTGTTTTCTGTCTTATCTAGTACATATACTATGTTACCCTTCTTCATTTAATACCATAACAAGAGTACTACTTATGAAGCTACAAATGGTGTAGTGGTAGCAGCAAGCAGGAACATGATTTGGCAAGAATCATTCTCATGCATTACTGCAAATCACATGATGTTGCAGTAATGTTAGCCAAAGAGACGTGTGTCATGCTCAGAGAATGAGTTAATCAATCAGTTAAGACTTTGAGCAGAACTCAAAGCATGAATTTTTGGCCATTGGATCTGGTACACATATGTTATTTTACTTTTGTGAATACCCTGTCATTCCAGTACAGCCTGTCCACATTAAATTTGTTGGTGATAACCTCTAAGTTTCATGTTAGTGCCATATTTGTAACTGCTGATGACAATCAAACAGTATTTCATAATATGTACATGTGTTGTTGATATCAATACCACATTTGGAATTGTCATTAAACCAAAAGCTAGAAGACGGTTTTTGAGCAGTTATGCAGTTATCACATTATAATTTTACATTTTACAAAAAATGACTTCAACTGTATTTGCACATTTTTCAAAGTCTTACCACACATCATTTCAGGACTCTTTAACTGAAATGTCGCTAGTGTTATTCTGTCTCACAAGTTCATTAAATCTGCTTGATGTAATAAATTTTATTCACACGCACAACATTATGTATATTACTAACATGTGCTTTATGTGCACATTTTAATACTGCTGATTTACTATTACAATTATTTTGCTCAAGTTCCAGTTATGAAATACTGTTATTATTAGATAAATAGCTGAACCTAAGTCCCTCTTTTACTCTCCATGGTGATACAATAATACACAAAGTTAGATACTTTTTAATGTCACATATTTTCTTACCAGGGTGGTTTGGCATCCGCAAAGATTTCTGCCATTTTCTGCTGAGTCTTTGTCCATTTCTCCAAGAATATGCCAATATAGCTTACAGTCTTCAGAATGATGCTGCAGCACGGAGGGGACAGAGCGTTCCTGAGGGAATGGTAGATGCTGCAACATTAGACATGAAATCAGACAAGAGGTTTAAAAAGACTGAGCTGCTGAAGCCTGTAGTACCTGTAATATCAATAGATATGCCTGACTGAGGTGTGAATACAATTGCCATCAACTCTGTTATAAAGTTACTGGTCCCTTTTTGCAGATCAAATAATTTGTTGCTTTGAGATTTAGTACTGGTTAAATTTGTAAAGTTTTTATGAGATCTGAATCCTAGCATCTTTTTTATTTGTATCATTTAAGGGCCTGTATTAAAATGTGTGTATTTGTACATATACTTTAGTAACCGTCAAATGTCAGCATTATGTTCGTGTTTGTTAGTGTATTTTTATTTTAGCAGCTAAGCAGATTTTCAAGTAATTCAAAGTACTGTCATTTAAATTTGTGTTATATTATATAAATTAATTAGTTTTTAAGTGGAAAACAAGAAAGATCTCATACAAGATGGAAATTAAACCCATTATGGCCTTATACTGTTAGCTTGGTTGTTGTGTAAATATATTTGAAGATGGGCTTTGCAGTTGAAGACAAGCAGTCCACATGAGATAATTAAGAAACATTTGTTGTAGTGCACTTTGTCTTGCAACTTCACCAAACTTCAGGCACTAACATCTGTCAAAATTGTGTTAAATTATCAGAAGGTAATTTCATTGTCGCATTTTATATAACAGGGCATACAAGATTTGTTGTATATGTTCATAATTGAATACACACACACACACACACAAAACATATCTGGAATTTTACGCCTACAATATCCACATGCTAATAGTTGCTTGATGAATACTGAGGGGGGAAAAAGGTGCAAAATTTTTCACAGAATATATGACTGCAGATGAATGTGTTGTGGCAGCATGGTATAGATATTTGCATTTCATCATGGTAGTCCTTGAAGAACACCAACACACCATTTTATAAAATTCTGATCAGTGCGTATGTTCATTGAAAATTATACAAACTGGAATTATTACAACTTTAATGGTGTTCTGTTACTGCTGATCGTACAGTCCAGAACTATTTAAGATAATGGAAGGGATAGCAGACAGGTATCTCAAAATGTGGGAGGCTTGCGGCTAACTGCCTGAACTGTGGCATGCCCATGGCATAGCCATAAATGATTCTTGTATTTCATTGAATATACACTGTATTAAATGATAAAAGTTTACATTTTCACTGGATCTATAACTTCTAATGATCATGTGTTTTAACATGATCGCACGATTCATAAAAAAAAATTCCTGCCATTTTACTGGAGCTTTGTGTAACGTAGAAGTTGTTTTAAAATGACATGATCCAGTATTAAACTGATGTGACAGCTTGTGCTTGAGACTCCCAGTACTAAGTTTTATCAAATTTCATTGAATAATTTTGAAGATGAAACATCTCAACTGATGAAATGACAGTCTGTACAATACACGTTAATTTTGTGACAGAAGGTATACACAAAATGTACAGCAGAGATATAGTTTTGATAATACAGCTTTCCCACTTACCTCCAAGATTCTGAGACAGGTAAACCAAATTGTTGGCAGTTTGTGATGGCAGTAAATTAATTAATGGTTATACAGGTTTATTATGAGCCCTTTGTCTGCGAACCTTAAGGGACCACTTCAAGTGTGCTGTTGGAAGAACACATTATATAAGCAGTACGTGGGTAGTTTGAGATGAGTGAACAATATAGGAGTTTCTTCATTTAAATACATGGAAAAGTATCCTTTTTGAGCAACTAATGGTCCTTCGTTTAATCAAGACATTCCCTGCCTTCATGGAACCTCAAAGTCCACACCATGTCGCAGAAGAGTCTGCAACTGTTTTCTTAGTTTATTGAATGATACCGTGCAAGTGTTCGAAGTAAAGCGGCATTAAGTGATAAACGAAATAATAAGACAACTAATATTGTCTGAAAAATAAATATGAACTTTCTGCACATAGAGCATCTAAACGTGACCGCTAGCAGATAGGAAGCTGACATTTTCTTCACTAACAGTGAAGTTATAATTGGCTCGTCCAATTTGGACAGCTCTGTATACAGATGCATATGAATACATTCAAGAACACACAGACAGTTGTATAGCTCAAAACAAGGCCTAAAATCTAATAAACCCACTACAGTAAGAAAATAGTGAACAAACCCAGGATAACTACCATTTGTACTGCATGCTATACCCAACCATAGAATGTTTTGCCCTGTTACACTGGCTTCTGCTGAACTGGCCTTCTTTCCTATCATCAATAAATAACGGCTAAAACTACTACTACTAGTAGTGTCAACCACTGTTCATACAGCCACAGCAAACAGAAAAGGCCACAGGCTTTATAAGGACAGTTGTGCATTAAACGGTGCTTCTGAAAATGCCTTTTCTGCATGGTCTTAACTGATTAATTCTCAGGCACTATTTAGGCAGAGTTGCACAATTTTTTTTTAAAAGCATTCAAACTAATTTTCCATACATCATTCTATACATACTGCAACCTTCTGTAAAGTCCTAAGTGCAGGAAATACAATCTATAACAGAATCACATGGGTAGGGCAAGTAATGCTTGTTTACGTACTTACTTACTTACTTACTTTCTCCATGGAGCAAAGTCATTCTTGAGAAGCTATCCAGTTCTCAGCTAGTCAAGAAATTCCCTGCATTTTATGGAACCCAAAGGTTCATTACCGCATTTACAAGAGCCCACCACCTGTCCCTATCCTGAGCAGTGCTTGCATTATACATTCATCGAAGTACGCGAAGGTCAACAGATACTTCAGTACTGTGAAGCATTTTGTAAATATTTGTGTATAGTAGATGAACCACGTAACTGTGACCCACACTAACATCAAACAAATAATGTGTTGTACTAAGAATTGCATTTACTTGCCGTACCATGATATAGTCAGAATTTTGTAGTGGCAAGAGCACAGTGTGAAATACATTTTGAGGAAATGAGAGAATACTTGTATAAAGTTTAACAGTTAAGTTCCACCACACACTCCTCCCCTGTTCAGTGTTATGGTAAAAGTGAGAAATTGACTGTACACACATACCAGATATGTGGTGACATACTTAAAACAGTAAAATTTTGTAACCAGTAGCTGTATAGTGTTCATAAGCAGCCAGTTTTGGAACAGACATGATGGCTATATGAACAGACAAATCATTCTGCCTACATCATGCCACACTTCAGGTTTTTTGGTGCAGCCCCTTGGCCATGGGGATTTTATGATGAAGAAGTGCTGAGGTTACTTATGTTTTTTTTAAAGCCTATTATTTCACCAGTACTCCAAACTTAAATACTGCTGCTCATGACACCTGACAAGCAAGTACAATATCAAAACTTTGGCCTTCAGCTGGGATTTTGCCTCTGACCTGGTTTTGCCTGTATTCACAATAAGGGGTTTTTTAATTATTCTATAGGCCTATGGACACCTGATATCAGGGACTTTCATTAGGTTGGCTGTGATATTCCTATTGACGTGTAAGTTAAAATGACTGTTAATAATGGAATCGTGTCAGCAGTATGTGCCACTAGGAGCAGAAGCAACAAATAATGTACACAAGGTTAATATTTTTACAGACCACCATGCTAATTACCCACAGTTACCAGTATTGTGTACAGTGTTTGTATTATTCACTTTTATCAAAACATACATGTACATACAAATATCAGTTAATGTAATAATATGCAGAGTACTTTAGAGACACTCATAGATAAACGTTATGCTCACACAGTGTGTGTGTGTGTGTGTGTATATAATTTCACCACTTCAGAAAAGTATGTGTATATGTATCTTTACTTGTAATTTTACATAGTAAGTAGCACACAGTTTTTCCATACATTTCCATACCTGCCTGATCCACCTACTGACCATTCTTAAGTTGCTATTATATGAAGTATACAAATGTGCTATGGTTGTGAAGTCATTACAGAGTCAAGAATCATGTGAAGAGAACGCATGCTCACACACACACACACACACACACACACACATACACACAGTAAGAGTCCTGGTTATCTGTGATGTTGAAGGGGTGAAGACAGATGGATAATACAACATATTCACAAAACACAACATTTTGTTGTACCATAACTGTAATTTATTCTGAGCAATGGTTTGAACTACTCCTCATGGTAGTTATTATCTTCCTGGTGTCTAACGTCAGTGTACTCAGACCCTCTGACCATGTAGTTCAGCAGTATGTCACCACGCTGACACTGCACTATGACTATGCAGTATGGAAAGAGAACAGTGGGAAGCTTAGTTAATATGTGCCAGCATATATGTAGAAATTGTGGAGCTATAATCTACATAGAGATAATCAGGACTGTACTCTGTGCATGTTCGCGTGTTGGTACCTTTGTATCTGAATAAGAGAGACCCGTCTGCGTACTTTAGCATCAATATTGTTTATTAAATATAATTTGTATTTGGTATTAATTAATACATCAACCAACAAATGTACTTACTAATATACAATTCATAACAAAACAATTATTAAAACTACAGGTTTCAGCACCAGACTGCCATCACTGGAAGTTCTAGAACAATGAAATATAAGCCCAGCACATTAATCTAGGTGTTACAATGCCCATATCAGAATATTTTCATTCATTCGTTCCATCAGCATGTGCAGAATGCGACAATTCCTTGCCATTCTCAGGAGCTTCTTCCATCCTCCCTCACTTCATCTTGCTGTCTATTTCTTGATCTTCCTCTCAATCTTGTTGTTTCCAAATACATATATAATACTGTTTTGGGAATTCTGTTTTCTTCCATTCTCTGTACATGCCCAAACCAACGTAATCTATCTAACCTTATTGTCTCTGTTATAGTGGGTTTTTTTTCACAATTGCATGTATTTCTTTATTGGGTAATATTCTCCAATGTTCTTTTTCATTGTATCAGAATGTTTAAAAGGTTGAAATTCTAAAATATATAAAAATCAGATAAGCATAAAAATTACAGTACTGTAATATTAAAATTACATGATACTGAGCAGTTCCAAGTATAAGTCAGTGTCACACTGAGATTGATGTGTTGGGCTTATATTCCTCTGTTCTAAGACTCCCTGAGGATAGCACCACAGTGCTGAAACATGTAGGAGTTTAATACGTCTTATGAATTGCATTTTATTAAGTGCATTTGTCACATTGTAATGAATGGAGTGAATAATATAAAATTTGTATTTGGTATTTATATGTGTTCTATTCTAGCTAATTGCCATATGAAATGAATCTTATAATTAAGAAGTTGAGCAGTTTCTGCATACCATAACCTTGTGGCACATCCATAAAACCACTGTTTCCATGATATTGCAACAGTGTGTTCTCTTTAGTATAGTTGAAATACAGAACATTCTGTACTGCTTGCACTTCTTCAGCTGTCATAACAGCATAATACCTTTTGGCTTGATATTGGTTATATGGACATTTTATATGCTGTCAACAGAATAGTGGAAGCATACAGTGCTTTCTGTGCAGTATGAACTGAGTCCTTATATACAAGATGGGCAATGTCAACAGTTTAATGAGTACTCAAAATGTTGCCATTGAAAAGCCACAGTATTATATTTTCTGCATCATTGCACCATGTCACTGTCAACAATCCTTTCATGATGATTTTTGGTCACCAGCAACAATCATACCTACTTAGGTTTTCATGTAAAGTGCCCAGTATGTTGATCCTGTTTTAACCAAATTTGGATTTTCTCAACAGTTTTTCATAATCATCCACAAGATCCAATTATCCAACCAAAAAAAAAAGTGGGAGCCAAGCTGATAAATGCAGGCAGACAGATGGACAGACATGACAAATAATAGGAACTTTTCAGGAGTATGCAAATGTGCCCACAAAATGGAGAAATCACTCTCCAGTCCAGTGTTGGGCTGAGATAGACAGTTCTAAAATTAAAAAAGAAAACTGACTGGAACTGCCAGCTTGTCATACACTTGTTCAGATTTATCTACTTGGAATGGGATTAAAAAGAAGCAGTATGACATTCATAAAATCATATTGCCATTCTCTGTTAGAGATAGTTAAACAATTCAGACCTGCAACAATATACATTTGATCCCCCAGGGTATGTGTTAAAATAAATGGATTGAAGTTTTGAAAGTAACCTTATCACACTACATAACCTCAAAAAACACCTTAAAATGATTTACATTACATTTCACTTATAAGTAGTGTTCACACAGTCCACAGTAATACTGCATAGTAAATATATCTATGTGGCTTCCAGATGTTTTTTGCATTGTATTTTTCATTTATGTTACTATTCCAGAGCAGATGTTATGGAACAGGTGATCTCCTTTAAACATACATAAATTAAAATGTGTTGTTAAGTTCTTATTTGTGGCTATAAACATAGAAATGCTATTATAAAATAATTTATATTATTTAGGCATTACTGTGCTAAACCATTTATGTGTAACACGACTTCAAAGTCTAATAACTTAAATAATTATAGATAAGAATAGTGTGCAGATGATTACAAGTACAGACTAACAACTTCTTTGTGAGGGCAGCTGATTGGTGACAATCAGTTCTCTTAAACAGAATATTTTGGAGGCATGAGTCAGTCACAGCCACAAATATGGTAAATTACATTTGTATTATATGTCAGTAAATGTCCAACAAGATGCAACTATGTGGTCTGTTAGAAAAGTATCCGACCTTTGGCCGGGAAAAAGAAACGGGCTTACTTGGAGCGTTGGACACCTAATCACCCTCAAAGTAGTTCCCTTGGGACTCCACACACTTCTCCCAGCGGTGCCGCCATTGTTGGAAGTATGCCGAAAAAGCCTCTTTCGGAATGGAGTTTA
>Ga0209755_10004559_pt1 | contig 16316 bp, 17 predicted proteins | sample TergutCo191P1_FD_187301 | JGI IMG/M metagenome (GOLD analysis project Ga0209755, IMG submission 187301) | Cornitermes sp. P1 segment gut microbial communities from Petit-Saut dam, French Guiana - Co191P1 (SPAdes) (version 2) | ecosystem: Host-associated > Arthropoda: Insects > Digestive system... | reverse complement strand
AGTTGTCAGAGATATATCCGGAGTTAAATTTTGTGCGTAACAGGAGAGGGAGCTGTCAAGCAGAAAGAGTTGTAAAACCAAAATTTGCTTGACAATAATTATAGGATTTTCACGGATTTTCACGGAGGAAGAAGACCGAAGCCCTTTACCACTAACCTCACGAATACGCTCACAAGTTCGCGTTCACAAATCTGCTGTCTGCATTCTTTTTCTTTAAACTTAGAAAGCCCGAGAAGCAAACAAATAAATCTTGGGGAAAAAGAATAGATATCGGATTATGTTCGCGTAAGCGCCAAAGGCGCTTGTTCGTGTCGTTCGTGGTTAAATCCTAAAAACCAAGCAAGCAGTGAACAATCAATCTGCCCACTGCTGCCTGTTATCTGCTAATTACACGTACACTGAGACGAATTCGTCCTGACGTAGCCCGTGTTGTCGCAACCGACCGCGTGAATGCGCGAACGGAGTTCGTTAAGGTTATTCATGATCGTGTTCCATCCGCTCGCCTCCCTGTACACCACTGCGCTTCCTGCAGGGACTTCAATGCGGAGCTCGATGTTCCATTCACCGGTGCTTGTACCAAAGAGGAATTGTGACCACGCCGTGGTTATCCTTGCGGTGTCTGCTAAGTCTGGCCTCCACCGTTCAAGGGTGACAAGGGTAAGGTTGGTGCAGTTCTGGAACGCATTCTGCCCGATGCTGGTTACGCTGTTAGGTATGGTGACGCTCGTTAAGGCGGTACGAGTGAACGCATTATGACCGATGGCGGTTACGCTGTTGCCTATGGTAACGCTTGTCAAGCTGGTGCAGTCATGGAACGTACTATCGCCGATGCTGCTGGTTACGCTGTTTGGTATGGTGATACTCGTCAAGCCGGTACAGAAAATAAACGCTCTTAGACCGATGCTGGTTACTGTGTCTGGTATGGTGATGCTCGTCAAGTTCGCGCAATTGTAGAACGCATCGTCGGGGATTGAAGTAACAGTGGCAGTGGGCAGGACGATGGACGCAATCCAGAGTATGCCGTCAATTGAGGGCGGTCTGGTAGCCGCGTTGCCAGTGCTGAACCAGCCATTGCTTGACCGCGTGCTGCCGCTCAGGTCAAGAGCGACCAGTATGCCGCTGTTGTTTAGCGCGGCAAGAAGCTGCGTCCAGCCGTTGTCGGCTGTTCCCATTGAGCCCAGGTTAATGGAGATTTTCAAGGGGACGGGGGTAGCGGTGGTTCCGTCTTGCGGAGTGGATTGTATGTATTGAGCGAGGGTCATGGTTGTAGCTCCGGGATTATAGTTACATACCGTACAGTTTCCTGAGTTTACCGCTATGCCCGTCAATGCGGTGATATTCTCGTTGACGAGCGTAAGGGAGGAGAAGGTGTGATGGGCGGAGGTTATCACATGATCACAGCCCTCCCATGCGCAAACCTTATCCGTGGTACAGGTTGCGTCTGCTCCACTTTGATTGTGGATGCTGCACAGCAGTTGATTCCCCAGAATAGTCCCGCCGCTGATAGTGATAAGGTTACGCCCCCCCAAGTTTCTGATCGCATGGGCACCGGCATTGGCGTTTGCCTGAACAGTGCCGCCTGAGATGTTTACCGTGCCAGTGGTGCTGTTGAGGATTGCGTTGGCGGTGTTGCTGTTCACAGTGTTGGTTATTGTGCCGCCAGTTATTGTAATTGTGCCTTCCGCATTTCTGACAGTTCCACTACCAAGATTTACATTCGCCGATGTAATGACCGTCTCCGTGCCTGTTATGGTGACTGCACCGGTGGAGTTGAATACTGCGCTTCCGCCTGTCGCCGAGACCGTGCCGCCTGAGATATTTACCGTGCCGGTGGAGTTATTGGATACTGCATTTCCGAATTCCGCCGAGACCGTGCCGCTGGAGATATTTACTGTGCCGGTTCCTCCGTTATAAACCGCCATTCCAGCAATTGCCGAAATTGTGCCGCCTGAGATATTTACCGTGCCGACGTTGTTGTTGAAAACCGCACGACCGAAATTAGCTGCCGAAACCGTGCCGCCGCTAATGGAAATAGCACCGATGCCGTTGTTGTATATCGCTCTGCCTTCAGCGCCGTTTGCAGTGTTCGCTATATTCGCCGTGCTGTATACGGAAACATCGTTCGCAAGCGCAACTGTTCCTCCAATAGTTCCCGATGTTATCCTTCCCGTTAAGTTAATTAAACCCCATGTGCCGCCTGAATTGTTAAAGCTGGCAGATGCCGAACCGATGTTCAATTCGTCAGTACCGTTACCGAACTGTATAGTAATGTCCGTGCCTGCCGCATGGGTTCTGATTGCAGTTAAGGTGTCAGCGATTGTCTGGTTGGCAGTTCCCGCTGTTACATTGCCGCATAACGAGTATTGTATGTTTGCCGTAAACGCCGTACCGCTTCCTGTAATGACGTATGGTGATGTCGGGTTGCATCCGTCGGTGTGGTTGTTGGGATTGATGGCAATGGGCTGTGTTTGTCTATAGTGATTATCCGTATTATTCGGGTCTGCTATCCTGTCGCAAAAATCGTGAGTGCAAAATCTTTCTTCCAAACCTTGGGTTATGCAAGTGGCGGCTGTAAATACATCCCAATGCTCGACAAAGTTGTGTCCTCTCGGGGTTATACTATCACCTGTTTCGCTGTAATTGCAGTCAGCGCGTTTACACTTGATTGATCCGTGTCCCGGCATTAAGCACGTAGGGGCCAGTCCTTCGCCTATAACTTCGATGTCATGTTCATCTTCGTCTATGCCGACTTCATCCGTTTCCTCCGCTTCGCAGTCCTCGCACACTCTGACTTTAACGCCGGCAAATACGCAGTTGGGCAGCTCCGTTACGTCCCATTCCCATTTATGGTCTAGCTTGGGAATCACCGCGTCGTTTTCGATATGACCGCAGCGTGTGCATTCCATTTTTCCGATACCTGTTTGTGTACAGGTAGGCTCCAGTTCTACTTCACCTTCCACCGCCTGCATATCATGTCCATCTGCGCAAGGGTCTACGGTTGTGTTGTCGTCGTTAGAATCTACGCAAGACACCATAACAACGATTGCGACTATGGAAATAAGCCATAACCATTTTGATCTACTTTTCATTTTAATCCTTCCTAATTTGATATTTAAAAAGCCCCCATGAATATTCAGGAGGCATTTTTCCTGTTATGTGAGTATATTTTCTCTCTTTGTGAGAATGAGGATAAAAAAGTATGTAATTGAACAAGTTTCTTCTATAATTAGAGAGAGAGAGAGAGAGAGAGAGAGAGAGAGAGAGAGAGAGAGAATTTGAATTCACCTGCTGTTTTGTCATAGTATTTTTTATGCCTAATATGGCGGCTTTTTCTGTCATTACTATAATAATAACCAGTTTGTTAAAAAGTTACAAGGGTTTTAAAAAGTAATTTTCAGCTTATGTTTAATAATTTAGCCCGACGTTCATATTGCAGCCAAATACATCAAGCCCAACGCGAAAATTGCCGCCGGATATTGGCGAATAATTATAATAGATTACTGCTGCAACTATCCTGTTTTCATAAGGGCTCTTATAATATCCAAGTATTTTTCTTCCGGAAATATTATCGACAATCTTGTATGCTTCATTTTCCCTTTCAGCAATAATTTTTTGAACTCTGTTATTACCAATTATTAGTTTCCATCTTACGATGTCAAAATCTATGATGCGCTCCTCCCGATGATTTGTTATTATATTATGCTCAAGCCATCCATAATAATTATTTATTGGAAACTGAAGAAAATCAGCCTTGAATGATTCTGAAAAAGGCTCTCTGACCATTCCGGCAATATTATATTGCCTTAAAATTGCATTCCATCTGCTTCTATAATTAGTTGATACTTTCCTTAGTTCTTCCTTAAAATAAATTCTATAGTCCATTAAATTGGAAATGGTATCTACATATTCCGCGGTTTCATCGGTCTTATTAAAATCTACAATTGCAGCGGTGTCTTTTCTTACTATTTCATCAGTAACGGCATTAATTACTACAATAGAATAAACCCAGCAGTTAATCATCCCATCGTCTATAAGATACCTGTATCTATACGAAAACAAACCTCTGTTTGACCATCCAATCATTTCAATATCAATAAAAGGGTTAGTATCCATCCTTAGCAGTTTCATTGCCTCATTATCATCTAAAATTCCGAATATTTCTCCATATTTCCAAAGAAAATAATTGGCATTCTGAACATTATCAAAGTAAATTTTTTCCTCATTCTCCTCGTTTTCTTCGTTTTTCTCGTGTTTTTTTTCGTAAAAGGTTTGTATCTGCGGTTCGCTGCGGTTGCAGGCAGTTATAGCAATGGTTAAAACAAATATAATAATAATAATAATAATAATAATAATAATTTTTTTCCATGTTATCATGCGATATCTCCTTTAATATAATATATACAAAAAAACCTTATCTTAAACAATACATAGTACATATTTTCCATAGATTGCCGTATTTTATCTTAAGCCTGTCGTAATACTTGCAAATAATCATTTTTATACATTATAATTCCTTCATGGAACCAATCATTCTGGCTTCAAGCTCGCTTAGGAGACAGGAATATTTTAAATTAATGGGGCTGCCTTTCAGCGTTTTACCTGCCAAATTCGACGAATCGGCTTCTACCCAAAAAGACCCGGAAAAATTGACGCGTGAACTTGCCGTCAAAAAAGTAGAATACGCAATCGAAGAGATGAAAAATCGTCTTCCCAAATGGATTTGCGGCGCAGATACGGTAATTGCATCAGATGAAAAAATTTTCGGGAAACCCAAAACCCGCGAAGACGCTGCCGCAATGCTTAAAGAGATATCTGGGAAGCAGCACAGAGCTGTTTCTTCTGTCGCCTTTTTCAGGGGACACGATAAAAAAATTGACTGCAGAAGCGCGGTCTGCACCGTCACCTTCGCAAAACTTTCCAATGCTGAAATCGACTGGTATCTTGACACAAACGAATGGCAGGGTGTAGCAGGCGCATACCGGATACAGGGTCTTGCAAGCTGTTTCATTTCTAAAATTGAAGGCTCTCCAAGCACCGTTGTGGGCTTGCCATTAAGAGAGTTTTATGTCATGCTAAGAGATAACGGCTATCCGTATGGTAGCTGAATTTCCGTAGGGTAAGATTAATCGACACTCTAACGAGATATAGCGATGGACGTCCAGCACTTAATTTATCCGATTTGGATACAAATCTTTATCCAATATAAATTCGGATAAATTAAGTGCTGGACATGTTAGGAGGAAAATTTGGCTGTTGTAACAATGAAAAATCTCCTTGAATCAGGAGTACATTTCGGCCATCAGGTGAAACGCTGGGACCCAAGAATGAAGAGATACATCTTCGCAGAGAGGAACGGCATTCACATCATCGATCTGCAAAAGACGATCCAATCGATCAAGGACGCTTACGACGCAGTGCGTAAAACAGTGGCGGCAGGAAAAACCGTACTTTTTGTAGGAACCAAAAAACAGGCTCAGCAGGCAGTTCAAAAAGAAGCGGAACGCTGCGGCATGTATTTCGTAAACAACCGCTGGCTTGGCGGAATGCTTACCAATTTCGTAACAATCAAAAAATCGCTTCTTCGCCTTAAAAAACTCGAAAAAATGGAAGTCGACGGCACGTTCGAAAATCTCACAAAAAAAGAGATTTCCGGTCTTGGCAAAGAACGCATCAAGCTTCAGAAAAACCTTGGCGGCATCAAGGAAATGAAAGAACTTCCCGGCATTCTTTTTATAATCGACACACGCAAAGAAGCAATCGCTGTCGCAGAAGCGCAAAGACAGGGCATCCCGATAGTCGCAGTTGTTGACACAAACTGTAACCCCGATGGTATCGACTACCCCATCCCCGGCAATGACGACGCAATAAGAGCGATTACCCTCTTTACTCAGATTATTGCAAACGCAGTCGTAGAAGCCGACAACGAAGTTGGATTAAAAATCATCGAAACGTTAGGTGACGAAGATGACGAAGAAGGCTTCATGACCGATGCAAGCACCAAAGAAGAAGACATGGAAATTGATATCGACAAATATACAACCGAAGAAGCTTTCAGAGCCGCAAAAGCGGACGAAGAAGTTGTCGAAGAAGATGTAGAAAAAGTTTCTTCCATTCAGGTTGATGTCGACAAAGTATATGAATAAAATTTAAGGAGAATATAATGGCGGACATAAGCGCAGGCGATGTAAAAAAACTCCGTGAAAAAACCGGAGCGGGAATGATGGAATGCAAAAACGCACTTGTCTCGACAGACGGCGATTTTGCAAAAGCGGAAAAAATCTTAAAAGAAAAAGGTCTTGCCGCTCTTGAAAAAAGAGCAGGAAGAGCTACCAATAACGGAAAAGTTTTCATTAAAATGAAAGACGACAAGGAAGCGGTTCTTGTAGAGTTAAACGCAGAAACGGACTTTGTCGCAAAGAACGATGAGTTTATCGCAGTCGGCGAAAAAATCGCAAATGAAGCTCTCGTAAAAGGCATAAACGCTCCAACTGACGAGCTTTCGGGTCTTGTTCAGGATCTCGCGACAAAAATCCGCGAGAACATGGGTTTAAAAAGACTTTGCAGAATTCAAGCGGGCGCAAACGAATCGCTCACACAGTACATTCACGGCGACGGCAATATCGGCGTTATAGTAAAATGCGAATCTGACAAACCGGAAGTCCTTAAAAATGACGAAGTAAAATCTTTCATTTTTTCACTCGCACTGCATATCGCAGCCTTTAATCCTGTCGCCATCGATCGCTCAAAAGTTGATCAGGCGTGGCTTAAAGAACAGGAAGGCATTTTTAAAGTGCAGATGGAACAGGACGAAAAACTCAAAGGAAAACCGGAAAAAGTTCTTGAAGGAATTCTTAATGGCAAGGTAACCAAGTATTTAAGCGAAATCTGTTTCATGGAACAAGGTTATGTAAAAGACGAAAAATTAACCGTTGCCAAAGCAATCGAAGAATGCGCAAAAAAAGCGGGCGCAAAACTTACAGTAACCGATTATATTTATTATAGGGTTGGCGCCGAATGATGCAGGAAGTAATATCCTCTAACGAAGAACGGATGAAAAAAGCGGCGGCAAGCCTTAAAGACGGATTTGCCGCTCTTAGAACAGGAAGAGCATCCGCCGCACTTTTTGACAGAATCAGGGTCGACGCTTACGGAGAAAAATCGCCTCTTAATCAAGTTGCGAACATTTCTGTTCCAGAAGCGCGCCTTATTGTAATTCAGCCGTGGGACAAGGGTCTTATTACAGAAATTGAAAAAGCGATTCGTTCATCCGAGCTTTCATTAAATCCGTCAAATGACGGAAAGGTAATCCGAATCTCGATTCCTCCGCTAACGGAAGAAAGGCGAAAGGATCTTGTTAAAGCCGCAAAAAATAATGCGGAAGAATCAAGAGTTGCAATTCGCAATATCCGCCGTGACGGAAATGACGCGCTAAAAAAACTTTTAAAGGATTCCAAAATAACCGAAGACGACGAGACAAAAGGCGCGGATGAACTTCAAAAATTGACGGACAGCTACATAGGGCAGATCAATAAGATACTCGAAGAAAAAGAAAAAGAGATAATGGAAGTCTAAGCATGCAAGATTCAGTCCCTGCAGCGATACCGGCGCATGTTGGTATAATCATGGACGGAAACGGCAGATGGGCAAAAAACCGAGGTCTTGTCCGCACACAGGGACATCTTGAAGGGTTAAAGACAGCAAAAAAAATTGTCAAAGCGGCAAGCGATTTAGGCATCAAGTTTTTAACCCTTTATGCTTTTTCTACCGAGAATTGGAAACGCGCCGCGGATGAAGTCGGCTTTATAATGGATCTTGTAATGCAGTACCTTCGCGCCGAGTTTGATTTTAGCAAAAAAAATAAAATAAGAACCCGTTTTGCAGGTGATTTTGCAGGTCTCCCCCCGGATATTCAAAAAGAGATTTCCGATTCTGTCGCAGATACAGCCGATTTTGAAGGAATGCAGGTAGTACTTGCCATAAATTACGGCGGCAGGGACGAAATTATCAGGGCTCTTAAAAAATTATCTCAAGTAAAAACACATGGAGAATCCTTTAGCGAAAAGGATTTATCCCTATACCTTGATAACCCGGATATACCAGACCCTGACTTAATAATACGCACAGCCGGCGAATACAGAACAAGTAATTTTTTACTGTGGGAAGGTGCCTATTCAGAATTGTATTTTTCTGATAAAATGTGGCCAGATTGGGAAAAGTGCGATTTGGAAGCGGCAATTGCCGATTTTCAAAAAAGAGACAGGCGATTCGGCGGAGTAAAATGAAAAAGTTAATTGAACGTTTATTAGTATTTATCATCGCAATCCCCGCTTTTTTTGCACTTATTATCTTTCTGCCTCAATATAACAATCTTGCATTGAATCTTGTTGTAATCTTTTTTTCCGCAGTTGGCGCAATCGAGTTTTCAACAATGCTAGAAAAAAAACAGATTAAAATATCAAAGGTAGAAAGCGCCATACTTGGAGCATCAATACCATTAGCGTTAACTCTTGTTATAAGCATAAGGCTTTCTATGACAATTGTTGTCCTTGTATTTATCGCCGGTTTCTTTTGGGCTGTACTGTCAAGAGTTTTTTCTAAACAAAGTGATTTAGAAACTGTTGCAAATAAAATTACGGGACTTTTTTCGTTGTTTATATATCCCGGTTTTTTTATGGGATTCATTGTGTTAATGAGCGGCTGGGGAAACCCTGCAGCTTTAGTATTATTCCTTTTTATTACATTCGGAAACGATTCGCTCGCATGGCTGTTCGGCACTCTTTTTGGATCAAACAATAAGGGAATAATTGCAGTAAGCCCTAATAAAAGCATTGCCGGTTTTATTGGCGGCATGCTTGGTTCTATTCTTGTAGCAATGTGCGCAGCATATTTCTTTCCTTCCATCTTTTCTGTAAAAGAACTAGTTATTGCAGAAATACTTTATAAACCTGCAATTACATCGATCCTTGTACCTTCAATATTTCTTGGGCTTTGCACAGGTATCGCCGCAATAATGGGCGACCTTGCAGAATCTGCAATTAAAAGAAGCTGCGATTTTAAGGACTCAGGAAACTTCATGCTTGGCAGAGGCGGAGTCTTAGACTCTGTTGATTCTATCGCTTTAGCAGCTCCGGTTTTCTATTTGCTTTTTACCTTCTTTTTCTATGTCTTCTAAAAAAAGAATTGCAGTCCTTGGCGCAACCGGTTCCATAGGCAAAAGTTCCCTTGATATAATTTCCCGCGATACTGAAAACTTTGAAGTAGTCCTCCTTGCATCCCGCTCAAGCGGCGGCGGACTTGGCGAATTATCAAAGCAATACCCTAATGCCGTTTGCGTATCAGAAGAAAAAGACGGCAAGGAAAAATTACTATTGTCAATCGGGGAATCAAAACCCGACATCACTATAAACGGCATATCAGGCGCTGCAGGATTGGAACCTTCCATCGCCGCAATAAACGCAGGTTCCAATCTTGCTCTTGCAAACAAGGAAACAATTGTCATGGCAGGAAAGTATGTTTTACAAATGGCAAAAGAAAAAAATGTAAACATAATCCCTGTCGATTCTGAACATTCCGCCATTTTTCATTTATTAAAAAGAGAAAATGAAAAAAATAAAATTAGCGAGATAATTTTAACAGCATCGGGGGGACCGTTTAGGAATTACAGTCTGGAAAAAATGCGTGCAGTTACTGTACAGGATGCGCTTTCCCACCCCACATGGAACATGGGACCAAAAATTACAATAGATTCGGCATCAATGGCAAACAAAGGATTGGAAATAATCGAAGCCTGCGTATTTTTTAATATGCCGTCTGATAAAATCAAGGTTGTGATTCATCCGCAAAGTATTGTTCATTCGATGATTCGTCTTTGTAACGGCGTAATTTACACACAAATGTCTAAACCTGATATGCGCCATCCCATTCATGACGCTATCTATTGGCCATTGACTACTCCATCCGCTCTGGAGCCAATTAACTTTGACAATCTCACCTTAGAGTTTTCTAAACCGGACACAGAAAAATTCCCCATGCTTAGTTTAGCGTGGGAAGCTGCAAAAAAAGGCTCCCTTTTTCCATGCGCATATAATGCAGCAAATGAAGTTGCAGTCGCAGCCTTCATGGAAAAAAAAATCGGCTTTTTGGATATACCGCGCATAACAGAAAGCGTCTTACAGGAAGATTGGTCAGGTGACTGCATGAATTTAGAAACAATTCTCAACGCCGATAAAGACGCCCGAAAAAAAGCAAGTTCTTTTTTAGGAAATTTTTAAAATTAAAGCTTTGCGTCCTTTGCGAGCTTTGTGTCTTGGCGAGAGGTTCTTTTCTTAATCTGATATATATGCTATTATGACATATGGTATTTGTAAATATTTTATTGGGGCTTCTTGGGCTTGGTATTGTCGTATTTTTCCATGAGCTTGGACATTTCCTTGCCGCTCGTTTTGTTAAAATTAATGTAGAGGCGTTTTCCATAGGCTGGGGAAAGCCCATTTTAAAAAAGAAAATCGGCAATTGCGAGTACAGGCTTGGCATGTTTCCTCTTGGCGGCTATTGCAAGATGCAGGGAGACAGCGATTACAATAACGAAGCTTATCAAAAATTGGCGCAAGGAATAAAACCCGAAGAAGGCTCTTATCATGCCGCAAGCCCTGGTGCGCGTATCCTTGTATGTTTTGCAGGTCCTCTTTTTAATCTGCTTTTTGCGTTTGTTCTTCTTTCCATTCTTTGGGGAATGGGAATGGAGATTAATACTTTTGAGAATAAAATTGTCCTTGCGTCAGAAATAACAGGTCAAATGGGTCCTGCAGATTATGCAGGGCTTCAAACAGGCGACCGTATTATTAAAGTAGGAAAAAAGGAAATAAATTATTTTCATGAGCTTCGCGAAAATATTGCAGTTAACGCCGATAAACGTCTTTTTTTAACTGTGGACAGAAACGGACAAATTTTGGAATTAGATATTATTCCCTCGCTTGAAAACGATGGAAGAGGCATGATTGGCATATACCCATGGAATAAACCGGTAGTAGGCTCTGTCACGGAAAATACCCCTGCTTCCCGTGAAGGTTTAAGGGAAGGCGATATTTTTTTAACAGCTAACGGACACGAACTTAAGAACACAATGGATATTACAAAAGCCATGAGCGAAGATTCGCAATCTCTTATTATTGAATATTCGCGCGGGGGCGAGAAAAAAACTGCGGTTTTTAACAAAGAAGATTTTATTAAAGATGAAAATAATAAAGGTGACATAGGTCTTGTTTGGGAGTCCCTTATTTATAAAACGCCAAGGTATTCAATTCCTGCAGCAATTGTAAAAGGCGTTCAGGAAAGTTATAAAACCCTTACAATCACCATTACAAGCCTTCGTCTTTTATTCATGGGAATCGATCTTACTAAAGCAGTTTCCGGTCCTGTTCGCATAACGTACATGATGGGAGAAATGGCAACAGCCGGAATGGAACACGGAGCTGGAACCGCTTTTAGAATGGTTATTAATTTCCTTGCCTTGATTTCTATCGCTCTTTGCGTCATGAATCTTCTTCCGCTTCCTATTCTTGACGGCGGCATGATAATTCTTTTCCTTGTAGAGATGATCAGTAAAAAACCCATTCCGCCTAAAGCGGTTACGGTTTTTCAAACATGCGGTATGGTAATAATTTTTGGACTTATGATTCTGGCTCTGTTTGGCGATATAATGTTCTTCGCAGCCAAGTAATATTTTAATGGGAGGATACCATGAAAACAAATATTAATTGTCTTTGCGGCACCAATGTTCCTGTCGAGTACGATGAAGAAGTCGATCTTGACACTAACCCGGAAATTTATGAAAAAATTTTAATGGGGAATTTTATGAGCTATAAATGCTCATTTTGCGGAAAACAGCACAAGCCCGAATACAAAATAAAAGTAATTTGGAAATCAAAAAACGTAAACATGGAAGTTCTCCCGGAGCTAGACAGAGGTGAGTATTACCGCAATAAAAATGAAAACCTTTCAATAGAAACCGTTATCGGATACCCGGAAATGGCGGACAGGCTTTCTGTAATAAATGACGATCTTGAACCTGTAATTATCGAAACATTAAAGTCTTTTCTTCTGGATAAAGCAATCGAGAACTATCCTGATAATGAAATAAACATTTGGTATCACTGCAAGAACACAGGCGGCATCGAGTTTCATCTTGACGGAATAAGAAAAGACGAAGTAGCCGTTATGAGAGTGCCTTTAGAAATGTATGAGAAATCCCTGGAAGATTACCGTAAACGCCCAAAAAATGACATTTACGCTTCTCTTCGCGTGCGTTCTTATCTGTCTGTTCAAAATATATTACGCCATGACGCCCTTAAGTAAGATTAATCGTGCGCCGGGTTTTTCCTTACTTTAATAATTGCTTCTTTAACAGCTTTTTTTACGCTGTCTGCATACGACTGCTCTGTCATTGCCTGCGAGGCGTACTGAGTTCCAAGAATCGAAAAGCGGTAAAGCGGTTTTACCGCATTCAGCGAAATTGCCGCAATATCTACAATACATTCATTGCAGCGGCACATATTACCGGCTTGTGCTCCTATCTGGTGTTCCATCTCGCGGATTACAAGGATTTCCGCTTCATTTTTTAATAAATTGAAATCGTAATCATCTTTAAATGCCATATTACCCCCCAATTCATAAATTATACCATTTTTCTCATATTTATGCAATATATGTTTAATCTTCCCTTTGCTCTTTTGCAAGAGGCGTAAATTTAGCATATTTTGTCACCAACTGAAGATTAACAGTCCCAATTGGACCGTTTCTTTGCTTTGCAACAATTAAATCCGTCGGAATAATATCTGTCGGCGCCTTTTTTTCATCATCCTTTTCATTTTTACTTTTCTTTGGCTGCGGTCTGTTTAAAAAAAGCACTAAATCTGCGTCCTGTTCGATAGAACCCGAGTCGCGCAAATTTGCGAGCGTAGGTAGTTCATTTTGAGCGTCGCGGTTTAACTGGCATAAAACCACTATAGGTATATGCAGTTCACGCGCAAGGCTTTTTAATGACCTTGAAATCTCTGATATTTGCTCATAGCGCGGCATTTTATTGTTGTCATTCCCGATAAGACCCAAATAGTCAATAAAAATTATTTCTACCTGGTGCTGGGAGCGGAGTTTCCTTGCCTGCGATCTTAGCTCTAAAAGTTTCATATTCGGCATATCAACGATATGAAAAGGCGCTTCATAAATTACGCTCATAATATCAATTATTTTTTTATAATCGCCTGTGCTTAAAAAACCGCTCCTTAAGTTTTGCGCCTGCACCATAGCCTCGCTTGACATAAGACGGTTTACAAGCGCAATTTCCGACATTTCAAGCGAGAAGAACGCAACAGGTATTTTTTGATGAAACGCAATGTTAGATGCCATATTTAGCGCAAGCGCGGTTTTTCCTACTGAGGGTCTAGCTCCTATTATTATAAATTCTTCCTGCTGAAACCCCGATGTCATGGAATCCAATTTTTCAAAACCTGTAGAAATACCTGTTAACGGGTTTTTAGATTTCATTACCCTGTCAAGGTTTAAGATAGCCTGTTTTAAAACTTCGCCGATTTTTTTAGAAGAAAAAACTTGTCTTTCATCGCTTAACTCAAAAAGACTTCGCTGTACGTCTTCTAAAAGTTCATTTGATTCTTTTGATTCATCGTATGCGCTAACCCCAATTTCTGACGCGACTTTTAAAAGCGCGCGTTTTAACGAATAATTTTTAACTGTTTGCGCATAATAATCAATATTCGCGCTTGACGGAATTAGGGTCGTTAAACCTGATACATACGAAGCGCCTCCTGCTTCATCAAGTTTTCCCATCTGTTTTAGCTCTTGAACAACAGTCTGGATATCAGGGCGCAAACCTTTAGCGTCAAGGCTCATAATCGCTTCATAAATCTTTGAGTTTGCGCGAGAATAAAAATCTTCATTCCTAAGATGGTGATGGATTGCCGCGGCAACAGCTTCGTTATCTGCTAATAAACTTCCAAGCGTTGCCTGTTCCAGTTCATCATCATGAGGAGGCGTTTTGTCTTTAAGCGATCCTGCCATTGATGTTAAACAGCTTCATCATTTGAAGATTGAGTTTCTTCTGCAGTTTCCTGCGAAGGAGCATCCCTTCTTTGTTCATCTCTTCTGCCTCTTTTAGGAGCCGGTTTTGATGAAGATGATTCTGATTTAATTTCCTGCGCAATAATTGTAATGGAAATTTCTGCTGACTGGTTTTCGTAAAGTTTAATTAAAGCTTTATATTTGCCTACGCTCTTAAAGCCGTTACCTGCAAGTTCAATTCGTTTTCTTTCGATCTGAAATCCGTTCTTTGCAAGTTCATCCGCAACAGTTTGATTTGTAACAGCTCCGTAAAGTTTACCGTTGGCTCCCGCAGGCATTGTAAGAGAAAGTTCAAATGCGTCAAGTTTTTCTTTAATACCCCTTGCGTCCAAACGTTTTTGTTCTTTTCTCGATTCTATTTCCGCTCTTCTGCTTTCGATAACCTGAATCATTCGCGGAGTATATGGAAGCGCTATTCCCCTTGGGAATAGATAGTTACGCGCATAACCCTTTGCCACTTCCTTTACATCTCCCTCTTCACCGAGAGTTGCAAGATCCTTGTTTAAAATAACTTTCATACCAAGCTCCTTTTAGGTACTGTGTACCTTTAGCTGCAAATACAGCCGTTTGATTTTCTGACCGCCAGGCGATCAGTTTGCCTCGGAGTATGAGGCGGTTAAATTAATTCCTTTTTCTTTAACCTAAAAGGAATCCAATTTTCTAAAATACCTAATATTAAAAGCGCCCCAAAGACGCTCAACATTAATGGACTTATTAAAAGCACGATAATTAAAACAGTTATGCCGATTTTAAAACCTGTACCGCGCCTTTCTAAAAAATGCGTTAATACCGCGCTTCCTTGAGCCAAATAAATAATAATACAAATGATAAAAATGTTCCATGCCAGGATTTCAAGGATTTCAATTTTTAAAGCTCCTGTCAGCATTATCGTAATCAGAGAACCTGAAAAAATCCAAATCGTATTCTGCGGCGCAAAAAAATCAATTATACTTTTTTTTACTCTTTGTTTTTTTATAAACTGCATAATTAAAAGAGACAAGTGCCTGTTTATAAATAAAAGAAAAAGAACGCTTGATAACGCTCCGCCCCTTAACATAAGACGGACAATCACATTCATCATTTCCTGCGGATCTGTCATGTCCTGAAAAATTGGATTTACTGCGGTAATTCCTTCACCTTGAGAAGATACAATGCTTTCAGAAAATAAATTAATGATGTCAAAAAAAGTTTTGTAAAAAACTGAATCACGGCTGAAAAATTCTATCAATAAAGCGGCGGCTCCAGCTATAGAAGCAATAATCAATCTGTATAATGTTCTTAAATTCTTTGCGCCTATTAACCATGTAAATGCAAGAAACAGCGTTGTAACGTAAATAGCATAAAACCAAATACTTACGGTATTTTCTGCGGAAGAAAACGCAGCCAATGAAAAAACTGCATTAACCGCCGCCGCCGCAAGAAAAGTATAAAAAATTGATCCTGTCGCGATTACCGCAAAACCCAAAGGCGCAAGAAAAAAGAGTGAAAGAATTCCTATCCTCATAAAAAGCATGCTAAGAGACGCGCAAATTAAAATCGTAATTACAGACGAGCGCGTAAGCTGATTATTCAGCGGAAGCTTCTGGTCTTGTACAAGAGTATCAGATACTGCGGCATTTAGCGCCTTCGCATTTTCAATTTCTGCGGAGGTTCTTTCCTCTTCCTGCATCATATAAACGCTTATTCAGCTACGTAAGGAAGGAGCGCAATGCTTCTTGCCTGTTTTATTGCCAATGCAAGCGCTCTTTGGTGTTTCGCGCAAGTACCTGTAATGCGGCGCGGAAGAATTTTTCCCCTTTCTGTAATAAAACGCCTAAGCGTATCAGCTTCTTTATAATCTATCTTTAATTTTTGCGCGCAGAACTTGCAGATTTTTTTCTTAAAGAAAACTTTTCCGCCTTTTCCTCCCCTGCGATCATCGCCGTCGCGATCGTCCATCTGCATATCCATCCCGCGATCACGATCTCTGTCGTGGCGTGAATGAGGCTCGTTATCAAAATATTTGTCATCTGACATAAATAGCTCCTTATAAATTAATTAAATTAAAACGGAATATCGTCCGTAAAACCGTCGTCTTTTGACGAACTGTAATCACGTGACGAATCACGTGACGCTTCCTGATTATTGTTACGATCGCTGCGATCGTTTCTTTCGCTTGAACCTGATGATCCGCTTCCCTGACC
>Ga0209755_10004558_pt1 | contig 16320 bp, 11 predicted proteins | sample TergutCo191P1_FD_187301 | JGI IMG/M metagenome (GOLD analysis project Ga0209755, IMG submission 187301) | Cornitermes sp. P1 segment gut microbial communities from Petit-Saut dam, French Guiana - Co191P1 (SPAdes) (version 2) | ecosystem: Host-associated > Arthropoda: Insects > Digestive system... | reverse complement strand
AACCGTCCAGTAGAAACGCGGCAAACTGACCCCCGCAATACGGCTTGCCAAAGCCGGAATTGGAACTGCAAATTTAAGGCTTGGACTTGGCACGTCCCGGGGATGGAAGCTATGCATAAGAACAACGACCAGTGCCGTAAGGCATCCCATCATGGAAACAGAATGCGAAATTCCCAAAAAAATGTCAAGTGCCCACAGCGATAAAAACCCTTTTTCAGGACTTTTGGGCCGGATAATCGCTCCAATAACCCCTTCCGCCGGTGGAACCATTGCGGAACCCTTGACCCCTTGGGCTCATCCTCTGTATAAATAAGCATGAGTATCCTGAAAAACGCGCAGGCCCTCCCCAACATTCCATGGGAGGAGCGTCCCGCCGGCGGCAACGACAATTCCCCGCTTTGGCGTTATTCCGGCAACCCTATCATACCCCGGAATTTAACGGCATATTCGAACAGTATTTTTAACAGCGCCGTGGTTCCATTCCAAGGCGAGTTTGCCGGAGTGTTCCGTTGCGACGACACATCCCGCCGCATGAACATTCATGCGGGAAAAAGCGCGGACGGCATCAATTGGGCCATCCGGGACGAACCCATCGACTTTATTAAGGCCCGTCCCGAGTTGCCGGATTCCGAATACAAGTACGATCCCAGAGTGGTTTTTGTTGAGGACAAATGGTATGTCATTTGGTGCAACGGCTACCACGGCCCCTGCATCGGCCTGGGCTACACCGAAGATTTCAAAAACTTTTACGTGATGGAAAATGTTACAATGCCGTTCAACCGCAACGGCGTTCTTTTCCCCAGGAAAATCAACGGGCGGTACGCAATACTCACCAGGCCAAGCGATTCCGGACACACTCCTTTTGGCGATATTATTTATTCGGAAAGTCCGGATTTGGAATTCTGGGGTCGGCACCGGCATGTAATGTCCCCGGCGAATTTTTCCAAAAGCGCATGGCAGACCACAAAGATTGGCGCGGGGCCCGCACCCATAGAAACCGCCGAAGGCTGGTTGCTTTTCTACCACGGCGTGCTGACAAGTTGCAATGGTTTTGTCTATTCTTTTGGCGCGGCCCTGCTTGATTTGGACAAGCCCTGGCAGGTTATCGCCCGCAGCCGGCCCTACATGATTTCCCCGCAGGAAATATACGAGTGCGTTGGCGACGTTCCCAACGTTACTTTCCCATGCGCGGCACTTGTCGACGGAGACACCGGTCGTCTGGCAATTTACTACGGGTGTGCGGACACGGTAACGGCTCTGGTCTTTGGCATGGTGGACGAAGTGGTGGAGTTCATAAAGAAGAATCCGGTATAAAGTTTTGCCGCAAATGTGAAGGAGTATGAAATGAAAAAGCGGGCGCTTATCAGCGTTTTTTACAAGGACGGAATCCTGGAACTTGCATCGTATCTAGACAAGGCAGGCTGGGAGATTCTTTCGACGGGTGGAACGTCAAAGCATTTACAGGAAAACAACATTCCGGTAACCGATGTTTCCACGGTAACGGGGTTTCCGGAGTGCCTGGACGGCAGGGTAAAAACCCTGCATCCGGCGATTCACGCCGGGCTTCTGGCCCGGCGCGGCGAAAAAAGCCATGTTGAAACCATGCAGTCTTTGGGGCTTTCCGCCATAGATTTGGTCTGCGTTAACCTTTATCCGTTTTTTGAAAAAGTGCAGGCCAACCTTTCGCTGGAGGAAACCGTTGAGTTTATCGACATAGGTGGACCCACCATGCTTCGCTCTGCGGCAAAAAACTTTAGCGATGTTATTGTCCTTACGGATCCCGCCGATTACGCCGAAGCTATGGACGGTCTTAGGGGGGGGGGTGTTCCTCTGGAATTCAAAAAACGGATGGCGGGAAAAGTTTTTAATTTAACTTCCGCCTACGATGCCGCAATTTCCCGTTACCTTTTGGATGACGAATATCCGGAGTACTGGCCCCTTTCGCTGAAAAAAGGGCAGAGTCTTCGTTATGGCGAAAACGGACACCAATCCGCCGCGCTGTATTTGCACACCGACCGGCCTGGCGTTTTGGGCAGCATGGAACAGCTCCACGGCAAGGAACTGGGGTACAACAACATCCGGGATTTGGACTTGGCGTGGAAAGCGGCCTGCGCTTTTGGCCTTGCCTCCACTGCCGGCGCGGAACCCTTTGGTGAAAGCGAAGTACGGAAACTGGTTCCCGGGGCGGCAAGCGGCGGAAAAGTTTGCTGTGTCGCGGTAAAGCATAATACGCCCTGCGGAATTGCGTTGGGGAAAACACTTTTGGAGGCTTATCAAAAAACCTACGCCTGCGATCCGGTGTCTATATTTGGCGGCATTGTGGCTTGTACCACAACGGTAGATTCCGCCACTGCGGCAAAACTTGGCGAACTGTTCCTTGAGATAGTGGCCGCACCTGATTTTGAACCGGGCGCTCTGGAAATACTGAAGCAGAAAAAAAACCTTCGCATAATAAAACTTGCAAAAGCCCCGGCGGAACCCCACGAATACATTTCCGTGGACGGCGGCCTTTTGGTTCAGCAAAGCGACCGGGGACTTCTTGAAAAATGGGACGTGGTAACAAAAGCCGCCCCCGCCGCAGAAGATCTGCGGGACATGGTTTTTGGCATGAGGGCGATAACGTTTGTGAAATCAAACGCTATTATGGTTGTCAAAGACGAATCTGCAACGGGAATAGGCGGGGGCCAGGTAAACCGGATATGGCCAACGGTGCAGTCGCTGGAACGAAGCGCAGCGGCAATAAAAGCCGCCGCCGAAACCACGGCAAACGGCAACCCCTGGGGAAATACCGCACCGCCCAGAGTGCTTGCCTCCGATGCCTTCTTTCCCTTTGCGGACGTGGTGGAAGCCGCAGCCTTGGCGGGAATCAAAGCGATTGTTCAGCCCGGCGGCTCAATGAACGACAAGCTGTCGATAGAAGCCTGTGACAAACACGGCATAGCGATGGTCTTTACCGGGACAAGGCACTTCAAGCATTAGTTCCGCAGTTCCGGAACGCGGTGCTCCTGCAGGACTCCGGCTTTGCAGGAGTTCTGCGTTTCCGGAATCCTAGTACTAAGGAAGGTGAAAATGCTTAACACGCGCGAACTGTTTAACGACAACTGGTTTTTTGCCAAACAAAGAATTGAGCCCACCACAGACATAGAGGAAATCACGGCGAAGGTTTTTGACAATGGCCTTGACTGGAAACCGGTATACGTCCCCCATGACTGGCTAATCTACGACACCAACAATTTATACGAGTCTTCGGTGGGGTTTTACAAAAAACGGTTCGAAATAGCAAAGGGCGAACAGCTTTTCTGCATACGCTTTGACGGCGTATATATGGATTCGTCCGTATACATAAACGGTAACCATGTGGGTGACTGGAAATACGGCTATTCCACATTTGAGTTTAACGTTACGGATTTTTTGCGACACGGCCACAACGAGATCATTGTCAGAGTTGTTTACGAAAACCCCAACTCCAGGTGGTATTCCGGGGCGGGAATTTACAGAAACGTATGGCTAAAAACACTGAACAAAACACATATTGCGTCCGATGGCATATACATAACGCCGACAAAAAAGTCGGATACCGAATGGGAAGTTACCGTAGATTCGGAAATAAACAACTGGGAACAGAAAACGCCTATCGAAATCAGACATGCGATACACGACCCCAGAGGAAACGTTGCGGCTGATTGCAAACACTGTTTTGCAAGTCCTGAAAAATTTTTCCACGACAGTCAAACGTTAACAGTAAACACGCCGAGCCTTTGGCATATAAATGACACCAATATTTACACGCTAAAAACAGAAGTTTACCAGGGGCAAGCCCTGGTCCACGCGGAAGAGAACACTTTCGGGTTCAGAACAATAGCATTTGACCCGGACAATGGTTTTTTGTTGAACGGCAAAAGGATAAAACTGCAAGGTGTATGCCAGCACCACGACTTAGGCGCACTGGGAGCGGCAGTGAATTTTACCGCCCTAAAACGCCAGCTTACTCTGTTGAAAGAAATGGGAGCCAACGCTATACGAACAGCGCATAACATGCCAGATCCATCGTTAATGGATTTAGCGGATAGAATGGGCTTCTTGATAGTTTCAGAATCCTTTGACATGTGGGAATTGCCCAAAACTTCAAAAGACTATGCAAGGTTTTTTACCGACTGGGTGGAAAAGGACGTGACCAGTTGGATACGCAGAGACCGCAATCACCCAAGCCTTATAATGTGGACCATTGGCAATGAAATATATGACACCCATGCGGATGCGGAAAGAGGAACGGAACTGCTCCAAATGTTAATATCGCTGGTAAAAAAACATGACCCCAAAGGTCATGCGCCCATTACCATAGGCTCAAACTATTTGCCCTGGGAAAACACGCAGAAATGTGCCGATATCGTTAAACTTGTGGGGTACAACTATGGAGCTTATCTGTATAACGACCATCACAAAAAATATCCCCACTGGGTAATTTACGGCAGTGAAACCTGTTCCGTTGTGCAAAGCCGGGGCATTTACCATTTCCCTTTAAACCAATCCGTTCTGGCCGATGACGATGAGCAGTGTTCCTCCCTGGGCAACAGCGCAACGTCCTGGGGCGCAAAAAGTACCGAGGCCTGTATTATAGCCGATAGGGATGCCGTTTTTTCTGCGGGGCAGTTTATTTGGTCGGGAACGGACTACATTGGAGAGCCTACACCCTACCACACCAAAAATTCCTACTTTGGGCAAATCGACACGGCAGGTTTCAAGAAAGATTCCTTTTTCATTTTCCAGTCCGCGTGGACCGATTACAAAACAACTCCCATGATACACATTTTTCCCTATTGGGATTTTTCCGAAGGGCAGACAATTGACATTAGGGTTGTTTCAAACGCGCCAAAAATAGAACTGTTTTTTGCCGATAATGAAGGGCGACACTCTCTGGGAGTTTTTGACATAGATCACGACAAAGGCAAAAAACTAATAGGGGACTGGCAATTGCCCTACAGAAAGGGAACGTTATTCGCGCTGGCTTATGATGCACACGGTAATGTTATCGCGGAAACGGCAAAATCCGCTTTTGGTGATGTTGCGGAAATTGTTTTAACGCCGGACAAAACAAGCCTTATGGCAAACGGCGAAGACCTTGTTTTCGTGGAAATATCCGCCGTAGATAAAAACGGCGTTCCAGTGGAAAACGCCAATAACAGAATAGATTTAACCGTGGAAGGCTCCGCGTATCTGGTAGGCATTGACAATGGCGACAGTACGGATTATGACCAGTACAAAGGAACCGGAAAAAGAATGTTTTCCGGAAAATTGCTTGCTATTGTTGCCAGTACATTGGAAGTTGGCGAAATAAAAATAACGGCAAAAAGCCCAGAACTACCCGCAAAAACCATTGTGTTACAGTCCATAGCGGCAGATGTTCGCAAAGGTATTGCCACTACTTTTACCCCCAGCAAAAAATCTGCACCAAACGATGAAATCCCCATCAGAAAAATCCATTTGTCAGGTGTCAAAGCTGGTAAGCCTAATCTCCAAGGTCAATATGAAATATCGGTCAAGGCCGATGTTTACCCCGGAAATGCAACCTACAATACGCTGGAATGGAGAGTTACCGATAAAGCGGGAATAGACTCCGGTATTGCCACTTTAAGCGTATACGGAAATACGGCAGAAGTTATGGCAATTGGCGACGGGGATATTTATGTAAGATGTGCCGCAAAAAACGGTGGCAGCAAAATAAGTTTTTACTCGCAACTTGATTTTCAAATTACGGGGCTGGGCAAGGCGTACCTGAATCCTTACGGTTTTATATCCGGCGGCCTGTACAACAGAAGTAACGTGGAATTAACAAACGGCAACGACAGAGGCGTAGCGACTCTGCGGGACGGTGTAAGCCACGTCGGGTTCGAAGGAGTAGATTTTGGTTCCGTGGGCGCGGATGAAATTACTGTACCGGTATTTTCTTTGGGTAAAGACCCGTTCCCCATAGAGATATGGGAGGGTATGCCCGATGATGCCGGCAGTATAAAACTGTCCTCTTTTACTTACACAAGCGGCTCACTGTGGAACACCTACATAGAAGAGACGTACAAGCTACCCACCAGGTTAAAAGGTGTAACCACTGTTTGCTTTGTGTTGCACCAGAAGGTGCACATTAAGGGGTTCAGCTTCAAGAAAATAGAAAAGGCCCACGAACAGCTTAACGCAAAAGATTATTCCGTAATCTACGGGGACTCCTACAAAGTTACGCCGGAAGCAATCGAGCAAATTGGCAATAACGTTACAATCGAATTTGCTGACATGGATTTTTCAAAAGCCGAGGCCACAAAACTTTATATCTGCGGACGCACCCCGCTTAACTTAAACTCCATTCAGGTAAAGTTCGATGATGGCAACAACACGCAAATGGTTGGGTTTTCAAAGACCGTAGATTTTGAAGTCCAAGAGTTTCACCTGCAAAGTGTTAACGCCAGGCAAAAAGTAAGTTTCATATTTTTGCCTGGATGCAACTTTGACTTTAAGTGGTTCAAGTTCGCATAACGCCCAAGTGGACTGCCGTGATGTAAACTACCAATTTACAGCAATGTTCACACTTTAACCGCGTATACCTCAAACGTATCACCTAGGGCGAAAATTTTACTGACCGCAAGTAAAAACCGATACACTGGGCTTTTTTTGCAGTGGGCGTACTTTCCCAAAAACCGGAAACGCTCCGGGTGATGCCCACTGGAAGTTATCCTTTTTACCTTGAAGCCTGCTTTTGCAAGTACCTTTTTACATGTCGCCGGAGACCAGATCGTCCAGTGATCTGCGGGGCTGCGCTCCAGAAAACGGTTTCGTGAACTGCGGCCTGAAATTCCGGAAAACGATGGCGTTGAAAACGCCAGTACACCACCGGGTTTAAGCATCCTGCGTATTTCCGCCAGCACTGCAACGCAGTCGCGGAAATGCTCGATGACATACCACAGTGTAATCACGTCGTATTCGCGGCCCTGGTCGCCGGTTTCGCACGGGAAAAAACCCTGCACGGCGGGAATGCTAAGGTTTTGCGTTACGTAACGAACGGCATCTTCAGCGGGATCAAGCCCATGGGGGGAAAAACCATAATCCCGTGCCGCCGCAAGAAATGGCCCATAGGCGCAACCAATATCAAGAAGGAACGGCGTGTTGATGTTACTGGGAAGCAGGGTCTTGATAATAGCAAGCCGCTGTTTTCCCATTGCGATTAAATTAGGGAAGTCTTCGATATAGGTTTTGCCGTACTGCTTTTGGTAAAACCCAAAAAAATATTCGCTGGCGTATTCGATAGGGGGAGGGGTAAGCCTGTTCATGACAATTGTCCTGCAGCATTTACAACGGCGGTATGTACGTTCCGAAAAACGGGCAAGTGGCGGAACAGAGAATGCCGCACCGGAGTCCATTCCACAGGCGGCACAGTTATGGCTAAGACTGGGCGTAAAACCATTTACAAGTTCCGCCAGGGTTTGCTGTGGCGCACAATCTACATTGTGTCTTGCGGCAAGGCTGTTGCAAAGGTTTTTCAACAGGCAAAAAAACTCCTGGTTTACGCCATTTTTTCCCAGTAACAGCCCCGCAAGTTTTTTCGCATTGTTTTTCCCGCGCCCCAGCGAATAGAACCCCGCCTTTCGCGCAATCTGTTCGTGGTACTTGGTGGGCGAAACCAGAACCACGGGAACGCCGGCATACAGTGCCTCAAATGCGGTAAGCCCAAAATGGGTAACAACCAAATCATATTCGCAAAGGCGTTCACTTAAATTGGGGATTGCCCCCGTTACGGCAACTCCCGGGCGCACATCGTTAGCGTTAAAACCTTCGCGTTTATTGTTAGCAAGCCCGCCGCGTAGCAAAGTAATCTCCAGATTTCCACCGGCCTTCACCGCAAGCGCTTCCGCAGCGGCAGAACCAAGCCCTGCGGTATCTTCCTGGCCAAAGCTGATCAGCACTTTGGGTGGAACGGCGGGGGGGGGATCTTTGGGGTTGAACTTTGCGGGCAACGGCAACAGCGAAGGGTCGGCGATGTTTGGACGCACATGGCTGGTACTGGGAAGAACATCAATAAGGAAATCAACTTGATTCCGGACAGGACCGCCTTCGTCAATGGCGATAACCGGAGCCAGTTTCACCCAACGCCAGTATTCTTTATGCGGTGTTCTGCAACGATCCAGAATTACGCATTCCCAGTTTTTCTCGTTCAGGCCGGTTTCGTTGGCGATCCAGCTTGAGTCAAAACGCACTGTGCCAAAAAGTCCTTGAACGGATACGTTGTCCGCATCGGCGGGAAGGAAAAGCAGCGCCTCCCTGTTCAGCGTTCGCAGGCCACGCACCAGTGCGATACACCGGACCAGATGGCCACCGCCCAGGCCCGGACTGCAAGCGGGAACGACAAGTACTGCCCCCCGGCTCATACCGATTTCTCTTTGCCGGTTTTTTGTAAAACTTTTTGGTAGGCGGCAATTATCGCCGCACCTTTGTAACGTCCCCCGTCGGGTAACTCTCCGGCTTTCTCCTGTGCGTCCAATGCCTCGTAGAGTAATTGTGCCTGCGTGTAATCCTCCGGGATATCAACGGTAAGCCGCATCCCCATTCCCTGCCACTGCCTAAGAGGGAGTGGACGGTGAAGCAGGAACATTTTGGGGTGGTTGTACAAATAGGGGCAAACATGCTCACGTTCCCATGGGGTATCGGCGTTTTTTTCCGCACGGAGCAGAGCCTTCGCGTTTATGGCTTCCACCCCTCCCCCCAGTGGTAGACCAATGTATCCTGCATAGTCCGCGCCAAGGTTAATGGCCTGCTCGCTAATACTATTGGCAGCATCGGTAAACACAAAGGGATTGTCTCCGGTCGCTCTTATCACATGGGCTATATCGTGTTTCCGCACGGCAAGGGAGTAGCGTTTTAGAACGTCATCCTTTGGGCCAACAAACAGTACGAAACCCGCTTCGGCGGCCAATGGTTCAAAAGCCTCGGCCGAATCCTCCGGGCAGGCCAGCACTCTTAATTCTGCGGAAACTCTGTTTAACGCTTCCATCACTCTGAATATCAGCGGCCTTCCCCCTAGATGGAGCAACGATTTTCCGGGCAATCGCGAAGAGTCAAGCCGGGCCTGCAGTATAATTCCTGATTTTATTTTTTCCAAAACTGCCCCTCTCTATTGGTATGCGGTCAAGCTCTGGATTCCATATTCACAGTCTGCCTTCATGCCGATGTCTCCTGTCCCATGGGGGGAGGGGTTTCTTTTGCGTTGTCCATATTCCACAGTCCAATTATGGCTCTGGGATCGCACCTCCATCTAAAACGATTGGTGTGAACCCAACGGCGACCTTCGGAAAAATTTTCACAAGCGGTAAAAATACCTTTCCGGGCCTGGAACAGAAAACCGGGAAACCGGAACAAGGGTAAATGCGCGTAATCCTTGCGGAACACCGGGGCAAGGTTTTTTAGATAAAACTGCTGATAATCCGCGCTCGTCGAGTTGTCTTCGGTGGGGGTGGAAGCCTCATAGGAAAGCTTTAGCATTTGCGTTGCGGATATTTCCTCTCCCCAAAGATGCGCACGAAAGCCGAAATCCATAAGCTGCCAGTAACAGCTTTTCAGCGTTGCGTCGAAGCCCCCCATCCGAATAAAACGTTCCCGGTCGTATACGCCCACACCGTCAAAAGGATAAAGAGTGCGAAGCCCTTCCCGCGATGGACTAAGAGCGCGGGTGTGTACTTTTTTTCGTTGCAGGGCCGGAGCTATCAACGTTGGCAGTGTTTCGAAACGCTGGCTTTGTATAATGGGAACGGTGCATAGCCGCCTGGAAGGGGTTTTGTCCCCACCGTTTTCCCCATTGTCCGCAGGATAACTAAGCCGTTCCGCAATCTTTAGGGCCCCCCCCCCAGTTATAAACCTGAGATCGCTCCATAGAACAAAAAACATGGGCGTATCCAGTTCCGACACCGCAAGGTTAATCTGTTCCCCCACCGTGAGGGATTCCTTCAACAAAACGAAACGGACAAAAGGAAACTGCGCTGCCAGTTCCTCCAAATCGTATTGCGCCGGCGGTAGTTCCATCGACACAACAGTGTCAAATCCTGTTTTCTTCATCTCGTAAAACAGATTTCGTCTGGCGTAACGTCTGCCCCGGTTTAAGAGCACTGCGGAAAGACCCGTGGAACCCAGGCGCTCCCTACCGCCTATAACGGTGTACGATGGTAACATCTCGTTAAAAGTTGTAGGTATAATATTCATCGCACCCTTCGCACAGAGAATCATATTTTGCTCCCGGTTCTGCGGACGCTAAAGCGGATACCTGCTCGTCGTAATGCCGCCGGCCTTGTTCCCATATTGTTTCCAGCGGTTCGGTAAAGGCGTTCCCCAGGGTAATAGCGCCGCCGGTTTTTTGTCGGCAAATCTGCTGTCGGCATAGCGGAACCGTTCCGTCAATCAAAATGGGCATGTCCCTCATAAGGTGCCAACAAGGCTGCCGCTGCACCGGTGAAAGATCGGAAGCCTGTTTTCGGGGAAGCATACCGCAGAAGTCGTCGTACTTTTGGATAATTATGTTTGCCGATATTTCTTTCCAATGGCGGTAGAACCGCTCTATATCGTCCTCCGCGCCCGCTGTTCTAACCGCCTGCACGTATGCGGTTTTCGGAAAAAGTGAAAGCAGTTTTTTGGCGAATTCGTTTGCTTCGGCAAACCCAGCCCCCCGGATTTCCTTGTACCGCGCCGGATCGGCGGTGTCCAGTGAAACAATCCACGAAAGCGCGGCCGGGAAGGTCGCGCAACGGGCGGCGGCTTTTCCGGCGAGTTCCGCAATTTGCTCCAGTTCCTCGTGCTTCCAGCCAATGCCGGAAGTTTCTATTACCAGTGCAAGTTCCGGACGGCGCAAAACCATTTCTATCAACTCCATTTTTTGCGGATGGAGTGAGATTTCGCCCCAGAGCGAAAGGTCGATAACCGCGTCCCCGGAAAAGGCGATGATTTTTTCAAGCAGGGTCTGGAACTGCCCGGCTTCCATATAGTCGCGCCTTTCCGTAACCGCGCCGGTTTCCGCATTGGGGCCGGCGACCAGCGGCCATGGACAAATGGCGCAACTTTGGGGGCAGCCCCCGAAAACCTGTATGGGGTAGAACGCCGGCAGGGTTCTTAGGAACCCGCGGCTCCGCATAAAGTCAGGCGCTTCTGCGACAATGCGTTCCACCGCGGCGGTGTCGGGGATGTCCCCGGTTCCGGCGCCTTCTATAAAGCGCCGCAGCAAAAGCAGATTCCGCCCGGAATCGGCGCAGAGGGTTAGGCGATGACAACGCAGATCAACCGACGAGATTTCCGTTTCGATGTCAAACGCGTTTATGTCCTTCTGAATTACCGAAAACAGCGCGTCACGTTCCACCGGCCCGCCGTCATCGCCACCCAAAATTTGGGCAAGAATGGCGGCAGTCCCCGGCGAAAGCAGTTCCGGAGCAAGACCATAGGGCCAACCGTCGGCGTAGGAATACTCCGCAGCATACTGAAGGTGCCGTTCGGCAAGTTTCCCGGCAAGAACGGGGTCCAGAAAGGGACAATCGGCCCAGACAAAGTAACCAAAATCGCAGGAGGGCATGGCCCCGCTCTGGGAATGGAGGGCAATGGCCTTAAGCAGGGCCTTTACCGTCCAAGGTTCATCGCTATTTTCGACCAAAACGCCTTCCGGGACGGGATGCCCCAGCATTTTTTCCAACGACACTTGCCCCGGCCCCGTTAAAAGGACGGTTTTCCCCACTCCGGGGAAGTTCCGGGCCCTTTCAACGGCAAGGGACAGACTATTTTTCCCGCCAAGCACTGCTTCGGCGGCCTCTCGGGACAGATTGCCAGCATAGAGGACCAAGAGCGCATTCATACTTTTCTATTATCGGTTGATTTGCGCGTTCATTTGAGCTATCCATTGTCCCGGATTTCCTTATTTTCGCCCAAAGTAGCGGTTACAAAAACAGGCTCAGTTGCTTTGCGGCTTTATGGGGAAATGTGTTCATGTAACGGAACACCGCATCCCTGTCGTGGATAATGCCGTGCTTCCTGCAAGTGTCGTGAAACAGCCGCGTAAGCCTTTGGCTGTTGTCGCTTTCAATCCCATAGCTGCGGTCATATTTTTGGTGATATTTCTTCGACAACCCAGGGAAATGCTCGTCCAGTTTTTGATAAAAGTATTCCCGATTGCCCTCGCGAAGGGTCATGCCAATGTTCCAAAACACGATACCGTAAACTTTCGCCCTTATGCAGTAATCCAAAACGCCGCGCATGTTTTCCTCCGTGTCGTTTATGAACGGCAAAAGCGGACAGAACCAAACCACTGTTGGTATACCGGCATCGCGCATGGTTTCCAGCACGGCAAACCGCTCCCCGGTTGTGCAGACTGCGGGTTCAATAATTTTGCACAAATCTTCGTCATGGGTGGTTAGGGTTATCTGCACGACGCATTTCGCTTTGGTGTTAATGCTTGCAAGCAAATTAAGGTCTCGGAGAATGCCGTTCGATTTGGTCAGGATGGCAAGGCCAAAACCGTGCTTGTCAATGATTTCAAGGCACTTGCGCGTGTGCCGAAGTTCGTTTTCCAGGGGCATGTATGGGTCGCACATGGAACCGGTGTTAATCATGCACTTGCTGCGCTTTTTGCAAAGCGCGACCTCCAACAACTCCGGTGCGTTGCTCTTGACTTCCACGTCCTCGAAGTCGTGGTTTATCTGGTAACACCTGCTTCTGCTGTCGCAGTAAATACAGCCGTGGGTGCAGCCACGATAGATGTTCATGCCGTTGTGAGCGGACAGTATTCCTTTTGCGTCCTTGAAGTGCATTTTCCCCTTTATTTTGTATCACAAATCGCGTAACATGGCAATTGCGAAAAGCACGAACACAAGGAGGTTTGCCGTGCCTTTAATTTTGCCAAAACCTGGTGTCATTGACTTTGTGTGTGTGGTAACACGGTATTTTGGCGGAACCCTGCTTGGGGCCGGGCGGGCTGGTGCGCGAGGCCGCCGGGAAGCGATTCGTTCCCGTCCAGCCCCGCAGTTTTTTTCCGGTCGTCAGTCGCCGATGGAGTATGCGATTCTGCCGTTCACTCCTACAGCGACAAATCTGTTGTTGCCCCAAGCTACGCCAAGGAAAAAAGAGGAGGAGTCAAAAGTGCTGTCCTCCACGGCTGTCCAAATGATGCCGTCCGTAGAATGTGCCATTCTACCATTCGTCGCACCAGCAACAAACCTGCCGTCGCCCCAAGCTATGCCCTGAACACGAGCGCCTAAAGTGCTGTCTTCCGTTGCTGTCCAGCTAATACCGTCCGTGGAATGCGCCATCCTACCTCCCGCATCACCAGCGACAAACTTGCCATTGCCCCAAGCTATGCCCCAGATGTCGTTTTCGAAAGTACTGTCCACTACTGCTGTCCAGTTGATGCCGTCCGTGGAGTGCGCCATCCTGCCAGCCGCACCACCAGCGACAAACTTGCCATCGCCCCAAACTATCCTGCCGACGGTACTGCTTCCGAAAGTGCTATCCCCTACGGCCGTCCAGCTAATGCCGTCCGTGGAATGTGCCATCCTGCCACCCGGTCCAACAGCGACAAATCTTCCGTTACCCCAAGCTTTGCGATAGATGCTGTTGTTTTCGAAGGTACTGTCCACTACTGCTGTCCAGTTGATGCCATCCGTGGAGTGTGCCATCCTGCCACCTATACCACCAGCAACAAACCTTCCGTTACCCCAGGCTATAGAGCCGACCATACCCGTAAAAGTGCTGTCCCCCACGGCTGTCCAACTAATGCCGTCCGTGGAATGTGCCATCCTGCCGCCATTCCCACCGGCAACAAACCTATCATTGCCCCAAGCTATGCCAAAAACCGGCAGGTCATCGAAAGTGGTATCCCCCACCGCCGTCCAGTTAATGCCAGCATTGGTGGCACTGACAACAAGATCCCCTGCGGACAAACCAGTCACCGCATACCAGCCCTCCGCAGCCTCGACATCGAAGGTCACGGCAAAGGTTCCCGCCGTCTGGGGAACTGTAGTATTGCCGTCATACCGAACGTTGACCACCGCGCCGGGCGATGCGCCCGGGTTTGGCGTTATGGTAACCGCTGTAACGCTCCCCGCAGTCTGCGCCAGATTGCCGATGGCGTAATGACCCGCGACCGGCGTTTGGTTTCCGCCCCCTGTTTCGGTGCCGCCGTTACCAGCCGGGCTGTCGCACCCGGTAATCGAGATGGCAATTACCGCAAGTACCGTGGCAATCATTTTAAACCCGTTCTTCATCCTCATGAAAAACCCCTTTTTTCCCGCCATCCGTCCACCCCTCTTGGTGAGCAAGACAACCGAAAAGATTATCTCGCCCTTTAGGGCGTTTCGCCCCGAAAGGCGAATCCCGGCAACGCCGGAATATCTACTGCGCCAATCGCGCCGTATTCAAAAACGAAGGCAGCACTCCACGCTTCATCCCCGGGAGTAAAAAATACCAGCCTCTGGCGAAAGTAAAGGCAAGACGGGACAAAGGCGAATTTTTCTAGGAGATTAAGATGCGCATACTGTGTGTGTGTGTGTGTGTGTGTGTGTGTGTGTGTGTGTGTGTGTGTGTGTGTGTGTTACCGGAAACGGCGAAAAAAGTCAAGAGCCCAATCCTGAAAAATTCCCGCGCATCGGCTATAATCCGCATGATTACACTTATACTGCGGTCCACCGAAAATGTCAAGCGACCATGTGTACGAAAAAAATCCGCGAATGGACTTTCGGTTTCTGCACTTTTCACCGCCGTTTAACTCGTGATTTACCTTTGTGCCTGCATCAAAATTTAGGCAGTACCGCCCACCTTAAACGTCCTCGGCGAAAACCGTCTCCAGATCGACGGCGAACCCAGGGAAAATGCTGACCTCGGCTTTATCGGTCGCGGCATAGATATGGATATTGGTTTTCCCATCCGCAAAGAAATGGGCCTTTAGAGTCTTGTTCTTGGGATCCACCAGTCAGTATTCCCTTACGCCGGCGTCCCGATAAAGGTGGAATTTCTCCTCCATGCCGATGGCGGTGTTCGACGGGGAAAGTATCTCCACCACCATGTCCGGCGCTCCTCGGCACCCCTCCGGCCCGCGCTTTTCCCTGTCGCAGATCACCGATATGTCGGGCTGGACGACCGTGTCGTCGCTGCCGTCGTCTTCGCCGTCGGAGTCCTCCTCGTAAAACAGCCTTACGTCATAGGGCGCGGATCGAACCTTGCAGGGTTTACCGGCAAGGTAATTCGCTATCTGCCTGAATATTTCCCCGGATATCGACTGGTGGTAATCGCTCGGAGCGGACATGGCGTAGGCCGCGCCGCGGATAAGCTCGTAGCGTTCGCCGGGTTTCAGCTCCCAGGCCTTGTAATCAGCATATGTGTACGTAACTTCTACATCTTCTTTTCGCAATGCGGTGCCTATCCAATTCCTCTACGTAAAAAACCTGCCTTGGCACTACAAGCATACCCCAAACGCGGCCTTTGTCAAGCTGCGGTCTTCCAAAAACATCGCCCGGCGTTTAGAATAGTCTGGGGGAGAGATCATGGCAAACGGGCTCTGGAAAACGCCGGCGGTTCCGGCGACATTGGTATTGACGCTGGCCATGCCTTCGACCGGATGCCGCGACGCTGGCGGGCCCGGCCACACGGGGGGCGATCGATGAGCGGGGGCATTGCGGGAAAGACCTCCCCCATTCCGGTCATCGAAACGCTCCGCGCCGTCGCCCGGGATGCGCCGCGGCTTCCCGGCGTGTACCTCTGGAAGGACGATGAGGGGCGGATCATCTACATCGGCAAGGCGAAGTCGCTGCGCGACCGGCTGGGGTCGTACTTCTCCGGTGGGAAGGACATCAAGACTGCGACGTTGATGCGGCGCGCGACGGCGATCGAGACGATCATCGCGCCGAGCGAGTACGAGGCGTTGATTCTCGAAAACACCCTTATCAAACAGCACGCGCCCAAGTACAACATCAATCTGAAGGACGGGAAGAGCTACCCGGTGATTCGGGTCACGAACGAGGACTTCCCGCGCATTTTCCGAACGCGGCGTATCGTGGAGGACGGCAGTCTTTACTTCGGGCCGTTCCCCGATCTTAGGAAGGTGGACGCGATGCTCGATCTTATCGACAAGCTGTTCCCGCTTCGCAAATGCCGGGTCTTGCGCAAGAGACCGGGGCCGTGCATGTACTACCACATCGGGCGGTGCAAGGCCCCGTGCTGCGGGAAGATCGCGGCGGCGGACTACGCGTTCCACGTCGAGCAGGTGCAGCGGATGCTGTCCGGCGACGACGGGCCGCTGATCGTAGATCTGACGGTCAGGAT
>Ga0209755_10004557_pt1 | contig 16320 bp, 11 predicted proteins | sample TergutCo191P1_FD_187301 | JGI IMG/M metagenome (GOLD analysis project Ga0209755, IMG submission 187301) | Cornitermes sp. P1 segment gut microbial communities from Petit-Saut dam, French Guiana - Co191P1 (SPAdes) (version 2) | ecosystem: Host-associated > Arthropoda: Insects > Digestive system... | reverse complement strand
CAGCGGCTATACCAATCGCCGAAAACAATCCGACCCAGTTTCCGTCAACATTTTCGATGCGCATGTTTTGAATGGCAAAATTTTGACCATCCAAACTACCTGTGAATGCAGGAATTGGCACCCAACCGTTTGAATATTTGATGCTGAGAATTTCACTCATATCAATATCATTTCCAAGTCTGTAATGTGCACGCGGATTGTGACGAATCGCGTCTAATTGCCCAGCCTCTCTGATGATATAAGGATTTGCCAAAGAACCATCACCTTCTGAAAAAATATCAAAGGGTAATCTGTAAAAGAGTGTTGTAGGTTGTTCATTTCCAAAACGATGGCTAATGTTAAAATAACTAAACGTTCGTCCGCCGTCCATACTCCAAATGCCAAAAGGCGAACTCAATGTTCCCAAACCTTCTTGCCCATCATCGGCACGATACAACAAATCGCCATCTTCATTAAAAATAAGAACACTGGTGTAAACCTCATTCGATGCGAGACTTACGCGAGACCTTGCAAATCCAACAAACTCTCTTTTTGCATCGGCATTGAACAAGAACGGATTAAGCGTTGCTGGAGTAAGCACTGGATTAAAAAAGACACCGCGAGACCCGATATTAAACCTAATATCTCTCAAAAACTCGGCATTTCTGTCGTAAACATTGATGCGCTCAATAACATTTCCACCCTCTGTAATTGCCTCACTCATATGGAAAAGAAACACATAATCATCACCTTCGGCTATACGCTCGAACGACAAACTCAGTCTTTCGCCGTTGTGTATGGCCTCGAATCTTGCACCATATTCCCAAGTATGCGGATTAAACATCGCGAACGCAATAATGCCTCGTCCTTGCGACTTCAACATCGCATACATCGGGTCGTGTCCAGGAATATCTTGCAATCGTCGAGCGCCGCCACCGCTACCGATAACTCTCTCGGTTGTACTTCTAATCACCTCGCCGTATTCAGTAACCACGTGGAACGTATTTTCGTGACAATCACAAGGAATACTGTAATGACGCAAGCCGTACAACAAAGACAGCGTTTCGCCGTCCGTAAATATACCAGACGTTATAGCAAGATCAGGAAAACTCAATAAAGAGATTTGCATCGCAGGACTCCAATTGAGCATTGGAAGTTCAAAACGTCTGAAAGACAGACCGGTTGAAAAATTAAAAAGTTCTACAAGTCCAACATTGTCCGGCGTGAACTGCCCTTGAGCAGGAGGGCCGTGATGGTAAGGATACCTGTAATGCGGAATGCTGTAGTGTGCAACACCGTTTATGGTGTGAAAAACGAACAAAGGCGCCTCAAAACCAACCAAGTTTTTCGCACCGATGCGATGCCTTCTGTTCTCAGTTAGTACAGGCAGTCCGCCTGTGATTGTAACATTATACAAGACAAACGTTGTAGTGTCTTCAGGTGTTAAGACGTGCATTCTGTTGTCCCATTGTGCTGTGAGAACCCTGCGTACAACGCCTGTTCCTCTGTGTATTGCGATTGCACTGATGTTCTCAAAAACATGAAGGACTTCGCCTCTTTCGTTTACAACGAAAAAACTTTGCCGACGATTTTCTGGACCACCAGCACCAACAAAATGATGAACGAAAATAATAAATTCTCTGTCGTTTGCATTTGTGTTGAAAATCGTTCGGCTATATTCCGTTAAGATTCTCACATCGTTGGCACGTTGAAGGGTATCTGTGCGAAACGTAAATGAAAACAACTCATCAAGATTCGCGTTATACATTGTAAATATGACCGAATCATAGCCGTGTTGATTGTCCCCAAAACGTTGTGCTTGGAAAGTAGTAAACTCAGGCTGAGTAGAAGACGCATCCACGCAACGCAAGGTGCCAAAATTACGCCCTTCTAAAGCCAAATACTGATCTGCAATAAACTGAGTGCCTGCAAATTGCTGAGTAGAGCCGATGTCACTCGGCACATAGAATCTAACAACTTCCGTTGTTTCGTTGTCGAAAAGCGGATTTTGGAACACGTTACCATCCAAAACCATTTGGTTTGAACGCTGGTTTTGCCAAAATCTTTCCTCCACCGTGTTTTGCGAATGGAGCAATGCGCTCACTCCACAGAGAAGGAGCACTGCTAAGAGTAGTTTTTTCATTGTTTTTGAGATTTAGGTGATTAATTCTTCGGAATTGACACCACAAAGGTAAGAAAAAAAAACTAATTTACCAAATCGGATGTTGATTTTATCAATTCGACACGGTTAAGATGTTATAATTTGGCTCTTTATCGATTTTAGATAAAAATTAGGACTGACGCCAGTAATCTCTTTAAAAGCATCGCGAAAAGCACTTTGAGATCTAAAACCGACACGAAGAGCGACCGTTTCAACCGTTTTATCCGGCTCTGAAAATAAACGCTGTGCCTCTTGTATGCGATAACCGTTCAAAAACGCTCGGAAATTCTTTTCCAGCACATTATTAATTGTTTGAGACACATATGTGCGGTTAGATTGCACCAAATCAGCAAGTTTGTCAATCGTAAACTCGGTATCACAAATAACAGACGTATCTTCCATCACAGCCAATATCTTATCCAAAAGTTCATCTTGAATATGCGAACTGTTTTTGTATTTTTCCGCCTTCTTTTTCTCTTGCATTTCCATAATTGCAAGATTTTTTTCAAACAACGCGCGATACGCTGTTTTTAATTTCCTCACTTGCAGGAAAATAAACCAAAGAGCAACGCCAGCTAAAATTAGAGCGATTAACATTACCGCACTAATCGTTCGTTGATAACGAATGGTGCGCTCGCGGATTTGTCGCTCAACAACCAGTTGCTCAACACGTTCGTTGGCTATTGTAATTTCATACAACCGATGCAAATAGCCGATATCGGCAAGTTGTTCCATCGCCACAATCGAATCTCGCAACGCGATATAGGTTTTCAAATACTCAAACGCTCGCACTCTGCGCCCGCCTCGCTCCTCGATTTGCGATAACAGGCGATGATTGTTTGCCAAAACCAACAAATGGTTGTATCGTGTTGCTATTGTGTTTGATAGACTGATGTAACGCAACGCCGAATCGATCTGATTGGTTTCAAAAAACAGACTCGCTAAATTTGCTGAAACCTCAGCAGTCATTCGGCCTGTCCCACTATTTAGCGAAAGCAAATAATAATGATGCGCCAACGCAAACTGCCCACGCCGCTGATGATACAAACCTAAATTGCTGTGTATGCTCGGCAAAATAGCGCTATTGTACTGTGTAGCAATTCGTAAGGCTTTGCTGAGGTGGCGATACGCATCATCCATATTTCCGAGCCTGACTTCAGCAGAACCCAAATTATTTGACACAATACCTATCGCGATGCTGTCCTCAAACATCTCTAACGCCCTTAAATAATGCTCTCGAGCCACTTCTTTTTTGTTGAAATGGTAGTAGATATTTGCTATATTTGAGTGAATGCGAGGAATATAAGAAATATAATTGATGCGCTCGCTCTGAATTAATGCTCGGATTAACAACTCATAAGCCCGTCGGAAATTTCCTCTGTTGAAATAAATAATCGCCGACCGATTGAGCGCGACAGCAACTTTTTTTTGAAGGTCGTTTGCAGCATCTGTGGGGATTTTGTTGATCAGCAATTCGAAACTGACCAATGCTGTATCGCCGCTGTTTTTGCGAAAATAATAATTTGCCGTATCAAAAAGTTGTTGCAAAGAAAGAGCCGTAAAGCTTGCCGCAATCTCACCGGTTTGGGCATAAAAAGAGACCGTTCTGTCACTCTTTGCAGACGTTGCTACCAAGAAAATCAAGGCTAAGAACAGAAAATACTTCTTTATCATAAAAACAGATTAAAATTCTGCATTCATCGGCGTTCGTGGAAACGGAATCACATCACGGATGTTCGACATTCCTGTAACGAACAACAAAAATCTTTCGAAACCCAAGCCAAATCCGGCGTGTGGAGCCGTTCCGAAACGGCGCGTATCCAAATACCACCACATTTCTTTTTCAGGAATATCCATTTCTTGCATACGTTTTTGCAACACATCCAAACGCTCCTCACGTTGCGAACCACCAATGATTTCGCCGATTCTGGGGAATAGAACATCCATCGCACGAACGGTTTTTCCGTCGTCGTTGAGTTTCATATAAAACGCTTTGATATCTTTTGGATAATCCGTTAAAATAACCGGTTTTTTGAAATGTTTTTCGACCAAATAACGCTCGTGTTCGCTTTGTAAATCCACGCCCCAATCAACTTTGAACTCAAATTTTTGTCCAGATTTTTGCAAAATTTCAATCGCCTCGGTATAAGTCAATCGCTCAAACTGCACGTCAATCACGGATTTCAGACGATCGATTAATTCTTTATCGTACAAATCATTCAAGAACTGCAAGTCATCCATACAGTGTTCAAGCGCCCATTTGACAAGGTATTTCAGAAATTCTTCCGCCAAATCCATATTGTCTTGAATTTCGTAAAACGCCATTTCTGGTTCGTTCATCCAAAACTCTGCAAGATGTCGCGGTGTGTTGGAATTTTCCGCACGAAACGTTGGACCAAACGTGTAAATTTTCGACAACGCCATTGCACCAAGTTCGCCTTCCAATTGCCCTGAAACCGTTAAATGCGTAGGCTTTCCGAAAAAGTCTTCGTTATAGTTTACTTCGTTTTCTGCTTTTGGAAGATTGTTCAAATCCATCGTTGTCACTTGAAACATTTGTCCTGCACCTTCGCAATCCGACGCCGTAATAATTGGCGTATGCAAATAGAAAAATCCACGTTCGTGATAGAATGTATGCAACGCGTACGCCATTTCGTGACGAATGCGGAACACCGCGCCAAACGTGTTTGTCCGAGGACGCAAGTGTGCAATTTCACGCAAAAATTCTAACGTGTGCCCCTTTTTTTGCAACGGAAAAGTTTCCGGATCAGCCTCGCCATAAATATGGATATTTTTGGCTTGAATTTCGACCGATTGCCCTTGTCCCATTGATGCAACCAACTCGCCAGTTACCGCCAAACACGCGCCCGTAGAAATGCGTTTGATAAGTTCTTCATCAAAATTTGCCAAGTCTGCAACGACCTGAATACTATGCACAATAGAGCCATCGTTAATCGCAATAAACGCTACATTTTTATTGCCACGTTTGGTGCGAACCCAGCCTTTAACCAACACCGTTTCCCCAACAGAAACCTCACCTTTCAAAAGATTTTTTACGAAAATTTGTTTCATCATTCAGTAAAATTTTAGGTACAAAGATACAAAAAAACTTGCAAAAGTCAAAAAAAAAGACTACTTTTGCATAAAAATTCAGGAGTAACTTTTTAACAGAAAGGGAAATTTATGTATTGGACACTTGAATTAGCGTCAAAATTAGAGGATGCGCCGTGGCCAGCAACGAAAGAAGAATTGTTGGACTACGCACTACGAACGGGACTTCAACAAGAAGTGATTGAGAATCTTACGGAAATCGAGGACGAAGGCGAAATTTACGAAAGTATTGAAGATCTTTGGCCAGATTATCCAACGAAAGAGGATTTTTTCTTTCACGAAGACGAGTACTAAGTTTGTAGAATGGGCTTAATCACGATAACGAGCGATTGGGGAGCAAACGACCACTATGCAGCAGCGGTAAAAACCAAGATTTACGGGTATTTGCCAGAAGTTAAAATTGTGGACGTTACGCATCACGTTCCGGCTTTTGATATTGGAAAAGCGGCTTATTTTATTCGCAACGTGTATCCGTATTCGCCTGATGGAACGGTGCATATCATCGGTGTGAACACGATCGCCGACAAAAATCACGCGCACTTAATTGTGTGTTTTCGCAACCAATTTTTTGTGGGTGCCGACAATGGAATTTTTTCATTGCTCTTTCCGAAAGGCGAGAAACCAAGCGGAATTTACGAGATTACAGAAATGCAAGATCACGACAGTTTTACATTTCCAAGTCGAGATTTATTTGCAAAAGTTGCAGCGCGTTTAGCGTCTGGAACACCACCGGAAAGCCTTGGAAAACCTGCAGAAATTTTTAAATTTATTACGCCATCGTTTCCGATTATTCGTCAAGAAACAGCGAGCGAAACACAACCTGCATACACCGAAATTGTTGGCGAAGTAACGTATATTGACAACTACAAAAACGTGAATACAAACATTCATCAAACGCTGTTCAATGAATGGAAAGCAAAGTTTTCAGAGTTTCAAATTTTTTACGGCGGCAGCGATTTTATTGATGAAATTTCGACCGCATATTCGGATGTTAGCATTGCAAATCCGTTGGCACTATTTGCGAGCGATGGTTATTTGCAAATTGCAATGAACCTCTCGAATGCCAAGGATTTACTGGGCATTCGGAAAGACACACAAATAATTATTCGGTTTAAATAAGTCCTAATTTTTTAGAATTTTTGCATTATGCGACATTTATATCTTAAAGAAATCTCAATGTTTTTCTCATCGGTGATGGGCTATTTAGTCATTGCGGTTTTTCTGTTGCTGACCGGATTATTTTTGTTTGTTTTTCCATCGAATTACAACATCTTCACCTTCGGCTTTGCCACACTGGACGCGTTTTTCGCGATGGCACCAATGGTTTTTTTATTTCTAATTCCAGCCATCACGATGCGCAGTTTTTCGGAAGAAAGACGCACCGGTTCGATCGAAATTTTAATGACAAAACCGCTGAGCGATTTTCAAATTGTGATGGCAAAATATCTGGCGTGTGTAACGCTCTTGATTTTGGCGTTGCTACCAACGTTGACTTATGTTTACACCGTTCAACAACTCAGTCAAATCGGTAGCGTAGATTTGGGTGGAATTTGGGGCTCGTATCTCGGCTTGCTTTTTATTGGCAGTACATTCACGGCAATCGGTATTTTCCTTTCGGCGGTTTCAAAAAACCAAATTGTTGCGTTTATTTTGGGCGTTATCGTGAGCGGATTTATGCTGTTTGGCTTTAATTTGATTGGCGGATTTTTTGGACGTTACGAAATGCTTGTGCAAGACTTGGGAATGAGCATTCATTACACATCGATGAGTCGCGGCGTGATTGATATTCAAGATGTAACGTACTTTTTGGGCGTTAGCGCATTGTTTATCGCACTCACACTAATTCAACTGCAAGCACAAAAAAAATCATTGAAACATCGAATGACTTTTTTTGGAAAAGTTTTGGCCTGTGTTATCGTTGCAAATATCGCGGTTTCGTTCACGTTTTTGCGTTTGGATTTAACGTCGGAAAGACGTCATACCTTACACGAAAACACACGCTATTTGCTCCGAAATTTGGACGAACCTGTGCAATTTATTATTTATCTGGATGGCGATTTGCCGCCCGGTTTCAGGCGTTTGCGAAATGCCACGCGAGATATGTTGGAAGAGTTTCGTGCGCGAAACCGCAACGTACATTTTGAGTTTGTAAACTTGTATAATATTCGTGATGGCGTTGAGCGGGGACGAAAATCTTTGGAGTTGCGGCAACGCGGGATTGAGCCGACAAATGTGGAGGTTCGCGAGAGAGGTGGCGTTGTTCGACGTTCGATTTTTCCAGCGGCGGAAGTGGTTTTTCAAGGCGATACATTGGGCGTAGCATTGTTGCAAACGCAAATGGGTTTGTCGCCCGATGAAGTGCTAAACCATTCCATTCAAACGCTGGAATACCAACTGACTTCAGCGATTTATATGCTCACACAAACCGAACGAAAAACCGTTGCATTTCTTGATGGCTACGGTATGGCGAATGTGTTTGAAACGTTGGAGGCGATGTGGTCACTGTCCGGTTTTTACGATGTTGAACGTGTGCGAATCAATCAGGATCCCCTGACTTTACTGCGCTTTTGCGAAGTTGCCAATGATTTTGTGCCAAGGTTTGATGCGATTGTTATTGTTCGTCCGAGATACCGCGCATCTGACATTGATATGTGGACCATCGACCAATTTATTATGCGTGGCGGACGTGTGCTTTGGGCGTTGGAGGCGAGCGATGCATCGCTGGATTCCCTACGCGGACGCGACGAACAGTTTGCGATTGGGTTTGATCACGGCTTTAACGAAATGCTGTTTCGTCACGGTGTAAGAGTGAATGCGAATGTCGTTGCCGACTTGGTTTCGGGCGCAGTTCCAGTGATTACAGGACACGTTGGCGACAGGCCACAAACCGAATTTTTTCCGTGGCCACTTTTGCCGATTTTGGTTTCGCAAAACCAACATCCAATCGTCAAAAATTTGAATCCAATTCGTGCCGAATTTATTTCGTCAATCGATACGTTGGAAAACGATATTCAAAAAACAGTTTTGTTGACAACCTCGCCTTATACAAGAATAATGGGCATTCCAGCGATTATCAATTTCAATCTTCTGAGAGAACGGCCAAATATGAACCAGTTTCAACGCGGCCAACTTCCAGTTGCTGTTTTGTTGGAAGGCTCGTTCGAATCGCACTTCCGACACCGTATGGCACGCGGTTTGGAACGCATTGAAATTCCAATGAAATATCAAAGTTTGCCGACAAAAATGATTGTGATTTCCGATGCCGATATCATCACAAACCGTTACCATTTCGAACATCGCGAGCCGTTTCCGATGGGTTTTGATCCTTACACACGACAAATTTTCGACAACCAAACATTTTTTGTAAACGCTGTAAATTATTTGTTAGACGGAACATTTTTGTTGGATTTGCGCGCAAGAACAGTCGTGTTGCGTTTGCTCGACAGACAGCGCATCGACAGAGAACGCAACAAATGGTTGTTGCTCGTTTTAGGATTGCCAACAGCGCTTGTAATCCTTTCTGCTGTAGGGTTTCTGGGTTATCGCCGTTGGCGATATGCACGCTGAAAATTCGGCTAAATCAAACCTTCCGTATGCGCTTTGTGAATTGCACTTGTGGATTTATCAACGCCAAGTTTATTGAAAACTTTTCGCTTGTGACGATTAAAAACAGGCAACGAAATCGATAAGGCTTTGCTGATTTGTTCGGCCGTCATGTCTTTGGCAAGCATCGTTAAGATCTGCTTTTCCCGATAGGTCAAAACCTCGTCTTTCGACAAAAGAAAATTCCCATTTGTAAAAATATATTTTTTGCCATCTACAACATCAACAAGGTTGACGTTTCTTGTATCTTTACTCGCAACTTCTATGACGTGGCACAACGCCAACCAAAGGTTGCCATTTTTGCACAATCGAAACGGTGTAAGTTTGTGATGCAGCGTAAATTCCGTGCCATTAATCGTTCTCACTTTCAAATCATAGGAAAGCCTCAAATCCATACGTTTTTTTTCATCGTGATTGAAGAAAAGATTGAAGGCGGCTTCATTCACTTGACTTGCCCAAATTTGTTCTTCAGGAGTAAGAATGCGTCCCAAAAAACCAAAACCTTCTTTGTCAGCAATCTCTTTCGGGTGTCCGCACAAAATCGACGAAGACGGATTGTCGGTAATGATCTGTTGATTGTAATAATCCATCATGTGATAAGCGCCCGAACACGACTGATTGAACTGTTTTAGCGTGCTTTCGATTTCTTTTTTGCCGAAAATACTGAGTTCCTTTTTCGAGATGTTCCACTTTTTTTGCGAATGTATAACAATGATGTCCATGCACAAAGGTACAATTATTTTTTGAGAAAAAAAAGAAAAAGATATAAAATAGACACAAAAGTTCGCTTTTTTTTACGAAAGTTGTTGGTTTTCAGGCGTGGTTTTTCTTCGTTTTGTCGCCTGCCCGAACTTTCGTTTCTTTATTTTTCAACACGTGTAATTTTTCCAAAAACATTTCGTAACTTTGTGCTTGAAAACGAAGCAAAAAGAGAAGAACAGTTTAATTCACACCCCTAACTTCCCTCCTCGAAACTAACCAGTTAGAAACCTTTAAACCCTCCTCAAAATGTCACGCATTCCTCCTCTTCCGCCACTACCTCCACTCCCGCAGCTGCCGGAGTTGCCACACTTGCCTTGCTTTTCAGAGTGTTCGTGTGCCAAATGTTAAAATTTGTTAGTTTTTAACGCGTTTTAAGTATATCGGGGTTTTTTCGTATCTTTGTGGTTTGGAATGCTAAAGCAGCCTAAAAACAAATCTTAAAACCTTGATACAATGGAAACACACACTAACACACAAGAAATCCCGAAAAAATCAACCGCACAACCGGTCTTACTCCAAGAACGCGTTGGCTCTATCGACGTCGTTCGTGGCTTCGCGTTGCTGGGAATTTTAGTTATCAATATGGCTATGTTTAGCGGACCAGCCACTCATTTTCAGATTTTAGGCAAAAGTTTTTGGGGCGAGTTGACTGGTTTTTGGGACACAGCAATCGTTTCGTTTACAGACATTTTTGTCGCAGGAAAATTCTACACGATGTTCGCATTTCTGTTCGGATTAGGGTTTTTCATCTTTTTTGAACGCGCCAAAGAAAAAACCAACAGTCCGCGAAAATTGTTCTACAAACGGCTCTGCATTTTATTGCTGATTGGCGTAATTCACGCGTTTTTTATTTGGTCGGGCGATGTGCTTACGGCTTACGCGGTGTTTGGGTTTTTGCTGCCGTTCTTTTTCAATCGAAATCCCAAAACAATCCTTCGATGGGCCTTTGGAATTTTCATCGGATTTCTATTCGTTATGGCGATGATGTTTGGCTTACTCGCTGTAGCGAAAATAGCCAATCCTGATATTATGAGCGCCGCGATAGAAACGTTATTTGCCGAGGCGGAAAGCCAAATTGCCGCGTCATTTCAGGCGTATCGCTATGGAACATTAGCAGAAATTCAGGCGCAACGCGTGTCAGACACACTCCTTATGATGAAGAATTATCTTGCCGCTATATTCATTATTTTTCCCTTATTTTTGTTGGGACTTTATGCCGGGAAAAAAGGATTTTTTCAAAACACCGAAACCAATCTTCCGACATTAAAGAAAATTTGGCTATGGGGCCTTATCATTGGTCTTCCGCTAAGTGTAGTAAAATTTATAGCAGGAAATTTAATGGCTGGAGATCCGTATTCGTTTTTTCAAGTGATTTATTACGGAGCAGGATTTTTTGGCGATTTAGGGCTCGCTCTTTTCTATATGACGTCGCTTGTGTTGCTCTATCAAAAGAGAAAACAAATATTCGCACCGTTGGGTTATGCAGGGCGAATGGCGTTGAGCAATTATTTGTTTCAATCCATTGTTTGTGTGTTTATTTTCTACAGTTTTGGCTTAGGATTTTACGGACAAATCGGGCCTGCACTTGGCTTGCTGTTAGCGCTTGCGATTTTTGTCGTGCAAGTTTATTTGAGCAAACTTTGGTTGCAACGCTTCCAATACGGACCTGTTGAATGGCTTTGGAAATCGCTGACCTATGGCAAATTTTTTAAGATGAAAAATTAAATTTTTTTTCGTATCTTTGCAGATATGAAAAAATTTAATGATCTTCTGGATATAATGTCTAAACTTCGTGCGGAGTGTCCGTGGGATAAAACGCAAACGTTTGAAACCCTACGCTATCTAACGATTGAGGAAACGTACGAACTTTCGGATGCGGTGCTAAATAACAACCTTGACGAGATCAAAAAAGAACTTGGCGACTTGCTCCTTCACGTGGTTTTTTATGCTAAAATTGCAGAGGAAAAAAAGGCGTTTTCCATCGATGATGTGATTGATGAAATTAGTGAAAAATTAATTTCTCGCCATCCGCATATTTTTTCGGATGTTAAGGCTGAAAGTGCCGATCAAGTTAAGGAAAATTGGGAGGCAATTAAACTCAAAGAAAAAGGTCGAAAAACCGTTTTGGAAGGTGTTCCAAAAAGTTTGCCAGCAATGGTCAAAGCTTACAGAATCCAGGAAAAGGCGAGAGGCGTTGGTTTTGATTGGGACAATGCTGATCAAGTGTTGGAAAAAGTTATTGAAGAGTTTCGAGAGATGCGAAACGAGTTAAAAGCGAACGGCACGCACGAGCGCATTGAGGCGGAATTTGGCGATTTAATGTTTGCGTTAATCAACTATGCACGTTTCATAAATGTGAATCCTGACGATGCGCTCGAACGCACGAACCAGCGATTTATCAAGCGTTTCAACCATCTCGAAGAACAAACCATTCAGAAAGGAAAATCCCTTCACGAGATGACATTGGACGAGATGAATGTGTATTGGGACGAGGCGAAAAAAAACGAAAAATAAATGGAAATTGCAGCATTAGTTTCTGGAGGCGTTGATAGTTCTGTCATCGTGCATCGCTTGAAAGACGCGGGTTTCGAGCCGACAATTTTTTATATTCGTATCGGCATGGAGGACGAACACGGTTATGTGGATTGTCCGTCGGAAGAAGATATTGAAATTACAACCTACATTGCAAAAAAATACGGTTGCAAATTTGAGATTGTTTCCTTGCACGATGAATATTGGGAAAACGTGGTCAGTTACACGATTGAGGCGGTTCGCAGAGGCCAAACGCCCAACCCGGATATGATGTGCAACAAGATGATAAAATTCGGAAGTTTTGACGAAAAATATGGCCGAAATTTCGATAAAATTGCAACGGGACATTATGCGACAACCACCGAAATCGCTGAAGAAATCTACCTTTCCACCGCGAAAGATACGGTGAAAGACCAAACCTATTTTTTAGGCCAAATCAACCCGATGCAAATCCGAAAATTGATGTTTCCGATTGGCGATTTGCTTAAAAGCGAAGTTCGGGAACTCGCGCTACGAGAGAATTTGCCGAGTTCTGACCGAAAAGATAGTCAAGGCATTTGCTTTTTGGGAAAGATAGATTACAACGATTTTATTCGGCGCTATTTGGGCGAAAAAGAAGGCTTGATTGTGGACAACGAAACCGGAAAAGTTTTGGGCAAACACAAAGGCTATTGGTTTCACACCATCGGACAGCGCAAGGGTTTGGGGCTAAGTGGTGGTCCTTGGTTTTGTGTGAAAAAAGACATCGAAAACAATGTGATTTTTGCATCGCGAGGTTACAATCCCGAATCGCAATACGGGAAAACTGTGAATTTGCAAGGGTTTGAGTTTATCACAAAAGACCTTTGGGGCGATTTTTCCGACGAAAAAGACATTACCTTCAAGATTCGTCACACGCCCGAATTTACACGCGGAAAACTACGCAAAACCAACGATATTTACACGATCGAATCCTCTGAAAAAACTCAAGGCATTGCCTCTGGACAATTTGGCGTTATTTACGACGAAAATTCCAAACTATGTTTGGGGAGCGGTGTGATTGTGTGATTTCCAAATTGAGAAATAGCCGTTCGTCCAAACCTCTTGATAATTGTGCCTTTTCAGAAAATCATTGAACACGGCCGTTCGTTTGGAATCGTGTGTAAACGAGTTAGGTCTGTTCTCAGAAAAATAATCTTTTTGTGGTGCCGACCAATCCGGAAAACTTTCAAAATGTTGCTTGACAACAATCGGCAACGGACGACTTTTTTCTGCACGCAAAAGTTGTTGCTCAAACAGCGTTCCGCAATACGTCAAAAGCCAAGAGGTGTAGGCAAAAGGCCTGCTCCGCGTAAGCGCGTGAACCATCGGAATATGCTCGAAAGCCAACACATAATCGTTGGGCGAAATGTAACGATTGAGTGCTGGAATAAATTGGTTCATTATTTCAGCGCGATGCTTTGTTGTAAAAATATGTCGAGTGATGGAATGGTCAATGTTGTAGCGCTTTTCCAAGCGAGAGCCCGGATCAAAATAGGCTTGATTTGAAATTCTGAAAAGTTGCAAAACACAAAACGCAGCCAAAAAAGCCACAAAAAACCAACGCTTAGGTTGTTCAAGTGTTTCGGAATTTTTTAGCGTTGAAAACCCAAAGCCAAGCATCAGCGGAATCGCTAACCAAATGCTGAAACTCCCCATATTTCCTACGTAAAAATCACTGCCGAGCGGCAAAAAAACCATCATCAAAACCGCACCAAAAATCAACCGTCGCAACGCGTTGTCTTTCGTTTTCCAAAACAAAAAACCTAACGTTAAAAAACAAAGCGCATACAGCCAGTAAATGGCCGCAAAACCTCGCATTGCAAACAGAAAAACGCCGAAAAAAATCACACAAAACAAATGGTTTATCCATTGGCGATTTTTTGAAAAACGTGACACCAAAATTAGTGCGCCGAAAAGTGCGATTAGCATAAAACAAATTCTGGCAATTAGCCTGTAATTGTAAGCGATCGCCCAAGTGAGTTGACCAAAACTGTGTGTGTTTTCGGGCGAATTGGCGGTGGCAAACATCACACGCACGCTGTCTGAAAAAACGTCAAGATGTCCAAGAAAAACCATCTTCAAAAAAACAAGAAGAAACCCGCCGATAGCGCCCGCACAAGCAAATCCGACGTGTTGCAATCTTTTTTTCCAGTCGTTTGAAAACATTAAAATCAACAAAATCCAAATCCCAAGCGTGAAACTTGGCAAGCGTGAAAAGCCCGTTAACACAAGGAAAATCCCGCTTAAAACCAGCGCCCACCACAGATTTTTTTCGATGCCTTTAATCAAAAAATAAAACGCCGCCAAACTTAAAACCACGACTAAACTGTTGTGATAAAAAAGAATTATGCCAAAACTTGGAATCAACGTTATCACAACACAAGACAACGCCAAAATCCAGTCTGGTAGCCGCTTTCGGAAAATAAGAATGAGCAAAACCAATCCCAAAATGTGCATTAAAATCCCAAATATTCGAAACGAAAAAATGCCTGCGTCTGGAAATATTTTTAGCCAAACACCGCCAACAATGCCCGAAAACCAAAACAAAAAATTTCGTTCAACCGACTGCGGACAGTTAAAAATTTGTTGAAAAAACACCAACGCAAACCCTTCGTCAGCCAAGTCAAACCCTTGAAAAGCCAACACAATTTGGAAACATAAAACTCCGAATAATGTCCAAATTAAAACGGCTGATTGTCTGATATTTTGTAGCATCTTTTGGTCTTGGTGTGCGTTATGAATTTACAAAGATACAAAAAAGTTGCAAAATTGCGGTTTTTTTTGTACCTTTGTGGCAAGCCTTGTTACCCCCGTTCTGTGAGTGACCAAGCGGAGCATTACCAAAACACGACATTTTTTAAGAAAATATGACCTTTCCATATCTTATCGAACTGCCTAAAATCATTGACTCTCGAGGGAATTTGAGTGTGGTTGAAAACAGCAAAGAAATTCCGTTCGACATCAAGCGTGTGTATTGGCTTTATGAAGTGCCAACGGGCGAACTTCGCGGTGGCCACGCACACACGGACTTGCAGCAGGTTTTGATTGCCTTGCACGGCAAGCTTTCGGTGATTGTGGATGATGGCAAAAAACGCGAAACATTTTTGCTCGACAAACCCAATGTTGGCTTGTATATTGGCGACAATATTTGGCGTGAAATGTCTGATTTTTCGGAGGGTGCGGTGTGTTTGGTTTTGGCATCGAAACCTTATGATCCGGCGGGGTATATTCGAAATTATGATGAATTTTTAAACCAATGATACAATTTTTAGACCTAAAAAAAATCAATGCACAATACGCCGACCAGTTGAAAGAGGCGGCAAGTCGTGTGATTGATAGTGGTTGGTATTTGCTCGGCAAAGAGAACGAAATTTTTGAAAAAAAATTGGCGAATTATATTGGTGCAGAACCTTCGCAAACCATTGCTGTTGCTAATGGTTTGGACGCTTTGCGTTTGATTTTGCGCGGCTATGTTGAACTTGGCGATATGGAAGAAGGCGACGAAGTTATTGTTCCTGCAAACACCTACATCGCAACAATAATCGCTATTTCCGACAATCGCTTGACACCGATTTTGGTTGAACCAAGCATCGAAACTTACAATATCGACATTGATAAAATCGAGGAAAAAATTACCGAAAAAACCAAAGCGATAATGCTTGTACACCTTTACGGACAAGCCGTTTGGAGCGAGAAACTTGAGCAACTTGCGAAAAAATATAACTTGAAAATTATCGAGGATAATGCGCAAGCAATTGGTGCAACGTGGAACGGTATTCGCACCGGAAACCTTGGTGATGCTGCGGGTTTCAGTTTTTATCCTGCGAAAAATTTGGGCGCTTTGGGCGATAGTGGAGCGATAATTACAAAAAATCCAGAGTTGGCAAAAACCATCCGAGCCCTTAGTAATTACGGCTCGGAGCGAAAACATTTCAGTGCGTTTCGTGGTGTGAACAGTCGAATGGATGAGATTCAAGCGGCGTTTCTTTCCATAAAATTGGATTATGTGGATGCGGAAACCGCTGTTTTGCGGGGGATTGCGGAATATTATTGTGAGCATATCAGGAATGAGAAAATTATTTTGCCATTGTATGACGGTCGTTTCGACTCCGCTCAACGACCGGTGGCTGAGCGGAGTCGAAGCCATGTCT
>Ga0209755_10004556_pt1 | contig 16324 bp, 14 predicted proteins | sample TergutCo191P1_FD_187301 | JGI IMG/M metagenome (GOLD analysis project Ga0209755, IMG submission 187301) | Cornitermes sp. P1 segment gut microbial communities from Petit-Saut dam, French Guiana - Co191P1 (SPAdes) (version 2) | ecosystem: Host-associated > Arthropoda: Insects > Digestive system... | reverse complement strand
GAAGCCAACCGCCACGTAATCAAAACCATAGAACAACTCCTAGGCACAGTCCGCAAAATCGAAAAAAAGCTCGAGACCCGCGTATACACATACAAATCCGACAAAGCCCTAATAGAAAACGGCGGTAGCAGACCCCTGCTAATCACCACCGCAGCCGACACCAAAAATACCAAAAAATAACAGCAAGGCTTGCGGATTTGACAAGGTAGACATAAATATATATAATATGAACAAAATACAAGAAAGCGACTACGCTAATAGCCGCTTTCAGGTGATAAAGGGCAACTACTTGTGACGGTGGCGCCCTTTTTTCGTGCGTTCAACGCACCGGACGACTTGATATACAATCAACCCCGCCAATACGTTTACTAACAACGGCAAAAAAACATGAACTGCTAAAAGCCAGAGCATCGCTCTCACCTCCTCCATGTCTGCGACATAGACGGAAGTAGTTCCCACCGCGCAAGTACCTTTATCCGGCACAAGCGTAGCATATTTTACAAAATGTGGCAAGGTTCGCAGCTATTCTCTGTCCTCTTGCTAGTAAGGTCGTAGTGGTAACTTAGCCTCTAATAGGGTATAATTAGGGCAAGGATTTCTTGATGGCTATATAAAACGATGTACTGTTGCATACGCATGATGAATTTGGGGGTGGTCTTAGGTGGAATTTGACAAATCAACCATAAACATATACAATACAAACAACTCGGTGCAGCAACTGCAATTGATGCGCCGAGTCCCAACAAAGAGTAGAGAAGGGCAAGCCCAAAACATGCTTTCCCTCTCCCCGTCAGCTCTCTTGGGTAAACATGTGATAAAGGGTGCCTACTCGCCACGAGAGCGCCCTTTTTTCGTATGAACCATCCATATCCACACTCCCCTCAACGGCTACACCGAACCCCAACCCGCAACCTCCCTTTCTTCGTACTCCCCAAAACCTCCCCAACCTGCCCGCGCCCAAACCCGCGCAGACTAACCATATCCCCCTCCTTCAGCTGCTTCCCGCCGTCCGCACAAATCCCCCAGTTCAAAAAAACCTTCTCCGCACGGATATACGCCGCTGCCTTCCCGCGCGAAAGCCGGAACAAAGCCGCCACCATCACATCCAGCCGCAGCGACGCGACATTTAAGCTGACCTCAACTTCCTCCGCCCGCTCGATTCCCGCCTCGGCCGATACTTCTACAGAAACAGGAACACGCCCAACCTTCTCCAACTGCCCGCAAACATACCCGGCGATATCCTCATGTACAAACGCCTCCGCGAAGGCCTCGCCGCAGATAATATCCCCAAGCTTTCCGCGGTCAAGCCCCAGTCCCAGAATCGAGCCTAGATAATCCTGATGCCTCGGCGCCTTATTGAACTTCGCGTTATGCGAAATCCGCAGCCGTGAAATTGGGAAAGGCTCCTCGCCGTTTTCTGACGGGAAGAAGCCCAGCATCCTGCGCTCGCAGTCCTCTGCCCCGCCGAACGCCGCGACCCTTACCCCTCGCGCCGCTTTCTGCGCTTCTTCCAAAAAACCCGTCCAGCTGACCGGGTCATAAAAATCCGTGAAAGCAACCGCCCTGCGTGATTCACACAAAAAAAGCCGGTCCATAACCGGCTTCAAAATACATTCCTCACAAGCTGTATCAGAAAGTTCCGTACAAATCCAATCAAAAGAAATGCGATAATGGGCGAGAAGTCCAGTACCATCCCCGGGCCGCCAAGCGGCGACTTCCGTATCAGGTTCCGAATAGGGCCCGTGATAGGGTCTGTCATGGTGTGTGCCAGGGTCAGCGCAAAAAAGTACAGCTGCCTAAGCGGCCCGTCATTCGACGGCTCCGGAAACCACGACAAAATCGCCCGCACAAATATCAGTAATATAAGTAAATTTGCAAATAAATCTATGGCTAAAACTAAAGTAGTTCCCATGATTCACCCTTCAAAAAAATCTACATGAATGCCTTAAAGAGTCCGCCTGCTTTCAAATCTTCTTTCAGGACATCGGCATCAACCTTCACGCCCTCCGGCACCATCACGAAGATATGGTTATCAATCCGCTCTATCGTACCCATGAGTGCGTAGCAAACGCCGCCAAGGTAATCGGCAATCCGCTGGTCGCCGCCTTTTCCTGCTTCGCGCATGTTTATGATGCAGATTACGTTGCTGCGCAGGTAGTCGCAGATTGTGGTCGCATCTATTATTTCACGCGGGCTTATGATTTTGATGACGATTTTTTCTTCCGGCTCGCGCTTGGAATCGAAATCAAGGACATTGCTGCGTCTAGCAGTGCTGCGTTCCGCCGCGCGGTCATATTTTGATACGCTTGGGGCTGCCGCTATGTCTATTTCGTCCTCGTATTCATAGTCCTCGTATTCCTCGTCTTCGTACTCATACACCTCGCCCTCGGGGTATTCGTCATCCATGCCGCCTTCTAACATCCTTGTAAACTTTCTCCACATACCGCCGATTCCTGTCATACATGTGTCCTCCCACGTAAATTTATCTGTTGCCAAATATGCCGGTTCCGACTCGGACAATATTCGAGCCTTCCTCAATAGCCACTTCGTAATCTCCGGTCATTCCCATTGACAAAAAACGCATATCTACATTATGCATTTTTCTCAAGCCGATGTCAACAAAAAGCTTGTACATTTTTTCAAAATATATTCGGTTTTGTTCGGATTTTTCGACATATGGCGCAACACACATCAATCCTTTAGCACATATGTTTGGCAAATGTGCTATTTGTTCGAATAATTCATGCGCGTTTTTGGGAGATAATCCCATTTTGCTGTCTTCTTCTGCGATGTTTATTTCGATTAGGAGGTCTGAGACGGTTTTATTTTTTTCGGCCCTTTTATTAATTTCTTCCGCAAGGCGGAGACTGTCTACGGAGTGGATGAGCTTTACCTTGTCGATAATTGCTCTCGCCTTGTTTGTTTGCAAATGCCCTATCATGTGCCAGTTTACGGTATTCTGTGCAAAGGCATCAAATTTCGGCAAAAGCTCCTGCACACGGTTTTCGCCAAAGTCGCGTATTCCAAGCTCGTAGGCCTCGCGGATGCGCTCTATCGGTACGGTTTTAGTTACTGCTACCAAGGTTATGTCGGCGGCGGTGCGTCCGCTTTTTTCGGCGGCGCGCGCTATGTTTTCCTGTACCCTTTTTAGATTTTCCTTCATTATAATTACCTCACTCCGCTGAAAACTATATCGCCCTCGCGTACGTGGGTCGGGTCGGTCACGACATGGTCGTACGGGCGCAGCCCCGGGTTCAGGCTCGGTTCGAGAATCGTATGCACGCCGCCCGCGGGCGCGTCCGGCGGCACGACTATGGGCACAAACTCGGCAATGCCCGCGTTTACGCGGTACACGCCCTGCACCATACGGTACTCGCCGACCACACGCGTGGCCTCCGGGTTATCCCGCTCACGCAGGACATTTCCGCTGCTCAGGAAATCCGTATAGTTCGGCACGAAGGTGAAGCTGTCGTCCCAGCCCATTACCGTAACGGGGATGATGATGTCCTCGTCGCCCACTATGCGCACTACGTAATAGTAATCGCCCTCGTGGATAACGTCGTTCGGCAGAGACAGCTGCCCGTGTTCGACTATGCCGGAGGTCGGAATCCGCAGCCCGTGCTGCACTGTGCCTGTCGTGCGGAAATATATGCTTCTGTGTCCGAGAAAATCAATCATGTATTCCGTAACGCGCAGTATTACGAAACTATCCTGGAATCCGGCGTCAAGGTGATGAACACGCACGGAAAGCGAGTCGATTCTGCCGTCTAGGTAGATGCGGCGCCTGTCGCCTACGCTCCAACCCTCTATAAATTCGTTCGGAATATACGAGGCGATGTACCAGCGGTTGCTGCCCACTACCTTGAAGACATCCTCGCCGTAGCTGACCTCGCGCCGCGGGATGATTTGGTCGAAGTCTACGTTTCGGCGGGTTTGTTCGCGGCTTAGGCTGTACATGTTTTCGAATGTCAGCTCACTTTCGAAGCCGTCCAGGATGGTTGCGACTATGCCGCCTCCTCCTATGTGTACGGGTTCGCGGTTGGCGTCCAGTTCGTCCATTAGTACGCCGTGGTTTATTCCGATTTCCGGCCGTATGCCGGAGCCCAAATTTTCTGCCACTATGATTTGGTTACGGGTGTTTACGTTTTGTACGATGCTGTCGCGCAGGGCGTATGCCTCGGCTACGTTTAGGGAGATGTGCCGTCCCAGACGCTGGTCTACCATGTTGCGGATTTGCCCGTTGATTCGCTGTACGGCGGGGTCTGCTGCCGATAGGTTGCCGCGGATGTCGTGCAGCTGGAAGATTTGCTCCTCTACGTATGTGATTGAGCGGCGGATACCCGCTACTGCCTGCACATTTTGGATGCTGCCGACTAGTGAGCCGGGCTGCACTCTTGCGTATTCGTTCACATAAAAATTGACGACCCCGTCGCGCACCGCGGTGTAGACTGTTTCGTCGCGCACGATGATGCCTTCTACCAGAAGCGGCGTGTCCACGCTGTCCATGCGCACCATCGCCACGGGAATATCCGGCGTGGTGAAGAATGTGACAAGGTTTTGCGCCAAGTAGAACAGCACGACCACGAAAAACAGCCCCGCCACGATAGTTGTGGAGCGGTTAATCGCCATGCCGCGCTTGTATTCCTGCAAGTTTTCGGTCTGGCGCCAACCCCAGCGGCGTTTTGCCTTAGGCGCGGGCCGTTTCTTCCGACGCGAATCCATATGTATGACTTTTCCGGTTTTCTTTTGCATAAGTCCTCGATTCGTGAGTATAAATTGTATTGAGGTGACGCGTGTTGAAAAAGTTTTCGTCAAACATCGGCATAATTATACCAATCATTGTCGCACTGTTCAATATATTTTTAATCGCAAACCCCACGGAGATGATTTCTGCGGGAAAAGACGGGCTTCTTATGTGGTTCAATCAGGTGCTTCCGACCTTACTGCCCTTCGTGGTTGGTGCGAATTTACTGGCGGGGCTAGGGTTCATACATTTTCTTGGGGTGTTGGCTGCTCCTGTTATGGTTCCTGTCTTCAAAGTGCCGGGGGCGGGCGCTTTTGCGCTGCTAAGCGGGCTGACTTCGGGCTATCCGATGGGGGCGAAGGCAGTTGCGCATCTGCGCAAGACGCGTCAGATTCGGCAGGAGGAGGCGCAGCGGCTGCTTGCGTTTTGCAATAACGCGGGCCCGCTTTTTGTGATTGGCTTTGTTGGGGTTGGCTTGTTTGGGAGTGCGCGGCTTGGGTATTTTTTGTTGGTTTCGCATATTGCGGCGGCCTTGGGGGTAGGGCTCTTGCTGCGGTTTTTTTCGCCCGCTTCGGTTGAGATGGTTACGGACGCGGGGTTTCGGCGTGCGTTTAAGGCGTTTCGTGATTTTAGGCGCGAGCATTATTTGGGATTTGGGCAGGTGCTTGGCGTTAGTGTGAAGAACGCGATGGAATCTATGGTGCTGATTGGCGGGTTTATTATCGTGTTTTGTGTGGTAATCCGAGCGATGGAGATTAGCGGGGTTTTTTATTACACGGGCGGATATTCCGGTGTTTTGGCGGGGTTGCTTGAGGTCGCTAACGGTGCGAAGATGATTGCGCGGGGGCAGGAGCCGAATATCCATGCGCTTGCGGCCGCGGCTGCGGTTATTTCGTTCGGCGGGCTGTCTGTTCACGGGCAGACGGCGCATTTTATCCAAGGTACGGACATCAGGTTCACGCCGTACCTTGCCGCGAAAGCCCTGCAAGCATTTCTTGCCGCTGTAATTTGCAGCCTTCTTCTTCTGAACTATGGTGTATAGTCAACCAAAACATGCCCATCCTCCCAAACAACCAGCGGCAAAACCGTCTCGCCGCCCGCCTTCAAATCCGCCAAAACCGCCTTCAAATCCTTCGCCTTCCCGCCGCTTTTCCGCGCAAGCTTCTCGGCATTCACCACATAATACCCGGACTTCGCCTCGCCGGGAGGACGCGCGTTTAGCACCTCCGCTAAATAATCACTGTCCGCAGCAAGCACCGCAATCGTACGGTCAATCTCGCGGTTATTTTCAAGCGTTTTGACCACCTCGCGGAACAGCTCGGCATCCTCCAGCAGTGCCGTGCCGAAAACAACCGCCTTTGCCTGCCCGAGGGTCAGTTTTCGGCTGGAGCGCGCGTCCATTTTTTGTATGGCTTCGTACAGGTTTTGCCCTGTCGTCGGCGGCTCTGCGCAGTCTTCGTCGTCGCCTGTTTCGAGCCGTGCGCGTGCTATCGAGAAGCTTACGCCTTCTTCCGCCGCGTCAATCCCTATCGCCACGGCAAAGACCCGCTCCTCAATCTCGACACCGTCCCAGCACCCGCCCAGAAACAAAAAAGCAAGCGCAACAATAAAAACCGAGGCCGCCGAGCCTACCACCCAGCGTTCGTGCCCGCCGCGCTTCACCACCCCGCGCCCAAGCACCGCGCCGTAAAACACCCCGCCCGCCAAATAAGCAAACACCGAAAGCAGCCAAACCCCAACAAACGGCACGCTGCGGAAGAAATCAAGCCTGGTAGCCGACGCAAACAGCGCAAACCCCGCCAAAACCACACAAAACAGCGCCATTACCGAAACAGCCGCACCGCGCCCTTCTTCCGGCTTATTCAAAAACGGAACGGCAAGCCAAACAGAGGGAGTCCCAAGAAACACAAGTAAACCAAGCCACTCCGCATCAAAATCCATCGCAATAAACCTAAGCTCAATCTCGGGCGCCCCAACGAACCCCATCACAACAAAAGCCGGAACAATCAGCAGAATCAGAATCTCCGCCAGACGCGCCCGCGTTTCGATTCCCTTCGCGGCGGCATAAGCCGCGACGCCCAAGACCAGAGCAAAAACCACAAAAAGCGGCGTCCGTTCAAGCAGAACCGCCTGAATAACCCCGCCGAAAACCCGCAGCAAAAGCCCCGTGCAGACCAGTATCTTCAATATAAAGAGCAGAGCCAAAGGCGTGCATATCCGCCGCTTAGCCAAAGCCGCAGCAAAAAAAGCCAAGCACACCCCCGGCACAACAATCAAAATTCCCCAAACCCCGCTAAGCCACGGCAAAACCAAAAGCCCAACGGCAAGCGCCTCAACCAAAAACAAAATCTGAAACTGCCGCGGGGTAATCCGCTCATTTGCAGAAAGCATCGTTACTCACTCCTGTTCACATTCTTAGGATTTGCGTAAAACGGGCGCTTCTTGTAGGCAAAGAGCGGGAAGCGGAAGATGCTGTCCTTTGTGTCGCTGTAGTCGTTCAGCTCTGCCGATGTAAACGGAAAGAGGTACGGAATCCCAAAGCTTTTTAAGCTCGCCAAATGAATGAGTAAAATCAGCATCCCCGCCAAAAAGCCCAACAGCCCGAAAGCCGCCGAAAGCAGCAGAACAAAATACTTGGCAAGCCGAAACCCGGCGACGAGTGAAACATGCGGTATCGCAAAGTTAGAAACCCCCGCAAGCGCCACCACGATAACGACAATCGGACTGACCAGCCCCGCTTCCACGGCTGCCTGCCCGATAATCAGCCCGCCGACAATACCCAGCGCACCGCCCGCCGCGCGCGGCAGCCGAATCCCCGCCTCGCGCAGCAGCTCAAACGCTATGTCCATTACAAGAATCTCCGCCACGGCAGGAAAAGGCACAGGCGCCCGAGCCTCCGCCATCCGCAAAACCGAGAGCATAGGCAGCATAGCGGGATGAAACACAGCCGCCGACAAATAAAGCCCGGGCAGACCCACAGCAAAAAAAGCCGCCACATACCGAATCACCCGCACAAACGAAGCAATCTGCCAGCGGTCATAATAATCCTCCGACGCCTGAAAAAACGCGTTCAAAGTAACAGGGACAATCAAAACAAACGGCGAGTTATCCACCATGATAACGATGCGACCCTCCAGGATAGAGGCCGCCGCCTTGTCCGGCCGCTCCGTCATTTGCACCTGCGGGAACGGCGAGCGCCAGTTGTCCTCGATGTACTGCTCCACATAGCCGCTGTCAAGCACAGCATCGACCTTTATCCGAGCAAGCCGCCGCTCCACTTCCTTCAAAACTTCCGGCCGCACCAAATCATCCAGATACACAAGCGCGATATCCGTCTCGCTGCGCTTCCCAAGCCGCGATTGCTTCACCTTCAGCCGCGGGTCACGTATCCGCCGCCGAACTAGCGCCGTATTGAACCGAATAACCTCGCTGAACGCCTCGCGCGAGCCGTGAATCACGACCTCGGTATCCACAGACTGAATCCCGCGGTTGGGAAACGCCCGCGAAGCAATCACAAGCGCCTTATCAAATCCGTCAATAAAAAAAACCGACTCTCCCGCCATGATGAAATACATCATGAGCTGCCAGTCGTCTACTTCATTAAAATCCGCGGTATCGATGCCAAAGTCCCTGAATATTTCGTAAGCGTTCTCGTAACGCGGGCGAAGCGAACGCGCCGCGCCAAGGCGCAATAAAGGCGCGATGACGGTAAGCTCCACCGCCATGCGGTCGGTCATTGCGTCAAAGTACGCGCAGTAGACCCAGACAGGATTATCGCGTCCCACGGGAAACTTGCGCTTTACGAAATCCGTGCAGTCGGTGAATAGGGATTCGAGGGCGGTTATGTTTTCTTCTAGGTTTTTGCTGATTTGCATTTTTTAACACTCCACTAGACGTCTTCGGAAATTACTGATTAAGCGCAAAATTGCGCTAAGATTCAAAGCGCATTTTTGCGCTCGAATGTTATTTCCGAAGACGTTTATTCATGTGGAGTTAGTATGTGTTGGAATGGGGAAATTATGAGTTGTTGGAATGTTTTACTATACGGTCAAAATCACTAACCAACTGTGCCATTTCACGCACACGATAAATTTCAAATTCTTCACTTGCTGATAGAGATTGCGTTCGCTGCTGCGAATATCCCTAATGCGTTGCAGTAGTTCACGAAAATATCGCCCGCCGCCGTTTTTCAACCGCTCGTCATCCATTGTAAAACCCTTGCGAATATATTCATTTAAGCGGCCTGTTGCCCATTTGCGAAATTGTGTACCGCGCAGAGATTTAACCCTGTAGCCAACAGAAATTATGACATCAAGGTTAAAGTAATCTACTTTATATGTTTTACCGTCCGTGGCAGTTGTTGCAAAATTTGCAACAACTGAATTGCGCTCCAATTCGCCTTCATCAAACACATTCTTAATATGGCGAGAAACAGTTGACTTGTCACGCTCAAACAAGTCTGCCATTTGGTCAAGAGACAGCCAAACAGTTTCCTCATCGAAACGTACATCAACCGTAACTTTTTCATCGTCCGTTTTGAAAATGACAACGTGGTCATTTGGAGTTTTCATAAAATTATCAACCTCCGAACACATGCGGCTATCCTCAGTATACAGTCTGCCGGAAAATTTGCAATGATTAAAATTTGAACAAAAAGAAGCGCCTGCAATTCCACAGACACTTCTTCGCTTCATTTTCACATCACCACCGGCTGAACCTGCCTCCCCTCAAACGCCCACTCCAAAGCACCAAGCACCATCTCTCTCTTAAAAATCATCGATTTCGGCTTATTATGCGGGTCGTCCTGCCCGAAACTCACGAAATAAACATTCTTCATATTCAGCAGCGCGCCGATATTCTTCGCGTTTCCGCCCAACGCATCGTTTGTGGATATAGCCACTACTACGGGGCGGTTGTTGCGTAGGTGTGATTTTATTGCCATGGTTACTGTTGTGTCGGCTATGCCGTTTGCCATTTTGGCTATGGTGTTTCCTGTTGCGGGCAGTACCAACAGCAGGTCGAACATTTTTTTCGGCCCGATGGGCTCTGCTTCTACTATGCTGCGGATTACGGGCTTGCCGCTTATTTGGGTCAGGGATTCTTTCAGGGCGTCTGCTGTCATGAAGCGGGTGTCGTTTTCGTCTGCCGCTTGCGAGATTATTGCTGTTAGGTCTGCGCCTTCCTGCTTTATTTCTTCCATGCATTCAAGGGCAACATCGAATGTGCAGAACGAGCCGCACAGGGCGAAGCCTATACGCTTATTTTCCAGTTTCATCTTGACTGCCTCCTTTTTCGTTCAGGATGCTTACGACTGTTTTCAGGATGTATTTTGCGGTCGTTACCGGGGCTACCTTGCCCGGTAGGGAGTTTGTGAACAGGACTTTGAAGCCAAAATTCCGGCTGTCATTTGCGTCTACTCCGTAGGGGGGTGAGGCCAGGTCTACTATAAGCGTGTTTTTCCGGATGTGCCGCATGTTGGTTTTGTCAAGCAGGATTTCCGGGACGGTGTTGAAGATTACTGCCGCGTCTTTTAGGCGGCTTTCCATTTCCGTGTGCATTACGGAGGTGTGTCCGCTTGCTTCGGCTAGGGCTGCTGCTTCTTCGCTGTTTACTACGGCCAGGACTCTTGCGCCGATTCCGCGCAGCATTGCTGATAAGATTTTCCCTATGCGCCCGTAGCCTATTACCATCATGAGGTTGCCGTGCAGGGTTATGTCTGTTTCGTCGATGGCGATTTTTATTGCGCCTTCGGCTGTTGGGATGGCGTTCATTACTAGCAGTTCCTCGCGGGTCAGCATGTCTATTACTTCTATGCCGCGGCGCTCGGCTGTTTCTTTCAGCTTGGGGTTTATTACCCCGGCTAGGAAGGCTTGGTGCGGCTGCATCAGCTGAAACAGTTCATCGGCGTGGATGGGCGCCGCCAGGAACGGAGCGTTCAGCGTTACATTGTTATGAGAGCAGGGGATGGGGCCTATTACGCAGTCTGCCTCCGCCACTACTTCTTCCAGGCTGCTGCACTGCATGGGTGTTTCCCCTTCGTAGTTTACGAAGCCGAACAGCTTAACTGTGTGCCCTTGTTTGTTAAGCAGTCTCGATAGCTCTATGTTACGCCTGTCGCCGCCGACTATGGCAAATGTTTTTGGTTTCACAACCATTACCCCCTAGGTAGTCGCTTCGGAAATGTCCTTGAAGCAAGCGAAAATCTCTACGCTTCAAAGAGTTTTCGCTTGCTTATTCCGATTTCCGAAGCGGCATTTTCTTATGTTATATAATATGTCCTAGCGGGAGATGTGTGCTTTCAGATAGTTGCCTGTGAATGAGTTTTTTACCTTTGCCACTTCTTCCGGGGTGCCTTGGGCTACTATATGGCCGCCGCCTTTTCCGCCTTCCGGGCCCATGTCGATTATGTGGTCGGCGCTTTTTATTATGTCCAGGTTGTGTTCGACCACTATTACCGAATGTCCTTGGTCTACGAGTTTCTGGATGGAGGCTAGCAAATTTTCTATGTCGGCGGCGTGCAGGCCTGTGGTTGGTTCGTCCAGAATATACAGATTGTGGTTGCCCCGTTTTATCTTGCCTAGCTCGTGTGCCAGTTTTACGCGCTGTGCTTCGCCGCCGGACAGGGTTGGTGCGCTTTGTCCCAGGGTCAGGTAGCCGAGGCCCAGCTCGTTCATTATGTTCAGCTTGTGGCGCAGGGTTTTTTCTGCCGCGAAGAATGATACGGCTTCTTCCACCGTCATTTCCAGAACTTGGGCTATGCTCTTGCCTTGGAATTTGATTTCGTGGCCTTCTTGGGAGAAGCGGCTGCCTTTGCAGACGGGGCAGATACTTTCTATGTCCGCCATGAATTGCAGCTGTGTGACTATTACGCCGTCGCCCCGGCAGTGTTCGCAGCGCACGCCGTTTGCGTGGGTCAGGCTGAAGTCCAGCGCAGTGTAGCCGCGCCGGGCGGCTTCCGGCACCTGTGCGAACAGCTTTCTGATACGGTCGTAGACGCCGATGTAGGTTGCGGGGTTAGAGCGGCGGTTTCTGCCTATGGCTGTTTGGTCTATGTTGATTATGTTGCTGATGTTGTCATAGCCGAGTATGCATTCTAGCTTGCCGGGTACGATTCTTGCGCCGTTTAGCAGGACTTCAAGCTGCTTTGAAAGGGTTTCGAAGATAAGCGTAGATTTTCCCGAGCCCGATACGCCCGTAACGCACACGAAAACACCCAAAGGAATATCAACACTAACATTTTTCAGATTGTTTTCGGTTGCGCCTTGCAGGGTGATGAACAGGTCGCCGGGGTGGCGGCGGCGCTCGGGCAAGGATACGGCTCGTTTGCCTGCCATGTACGCGCCTGAAAGGCAGGCGGGTTCTTTCATGAACTCGGCGGGCGTGCCGCTTGCTACTATTCCGCCGCCGTGGGTGCCCGCGCCCGGGCCTACTTCTACAAGGTAGTCTGCGGCGCGCATTGTCTCGACGTCGTGTTCTACTACTATTACCGTGTTGCCTATGTCGCGCAGCTGTTTCATTATGTTCACGATTTTGTCCGAGTCGCGCGGGTGCAGCCCTATGCTCGGCTCGTCCATCACGTACAGGATGCCGCGCAGCTCGCTCGATATTTGTGTGGACATTTTTATGCGCTGCATTTCGCCGCCCGAGATAGAGTCGCTGCGCCTGCCCAGGTTCAGGTAATGCAGCCCGATGTCAACAAGCAGCTGCAAGCGGCTAGTTATCTCGCGGATGATAGAGTCGGCTACGTCGTGACTCTTTATGCCGGAGAGGAAGTCCAGCAACTCGGGAAACTGCATCGTGCATAGCTCGTTTATGTTCTTGCCCGCGACTTTTACCGACAGGCGCGAAGCCTTCAAGCGCGTGCCGTGACAGTCCGGGCAAAGCATCTCGAGCATTGCGTCGCTTACAAAACCCGGCTCGTAGGTGTCGGCGTTCCCCGAGTTTCGGATGTAGCCGCGGTACCAGCTTTCGATTTCGCGTACGAAGCCGCGGAATGGCTGCTTACGCCCCACCATCCAGTTGCTTTTCTCCATGAACGGCGGCTGTATCATCGGCACGATTTCGCTGCCTGTTCCGTAGAATAGGATGTCCAGAACTTCCTGCGGGTACTCGCCGAATGGCGTGTCAAGCGAGAAGTTGTACTTCTCGGCGAGGCTGTACAGGATGACCGTGCGGTAGCTGTTCTTGCTTGCCGCGTTGTAGAGGACGCTGTGGACGGCACCCTTTAGAATACTTTTCTGCGGATTTAGTACGAGGAAGCGCGGTTCGGTAATGTGCGAGACTCCCACTCCCATGCAGGTATCGCAGGCGGAAGACGGTGTGTTGAACGAGAAGTGGTAGGGTTGCAGCTCGCAAAGTACATAGTTGTGGTGCGGGCAGCCGATACCCAACCGGTCGGTGTGAGCGACCGGTTGAACACGCAGCGTCACCTCGTCTTCAAGCAGCGCGAGGTTTGCTTCTATGGATTTCGCCGCTTGCAGGTAGATTTCGCTCTTTACCGTGAAGCGGTCGAGAAGGATTTCTATATTATAGCTGCGGCTCTCGTCAAGCTCGAAGGGCTTTTCGGATAGGTCGTATGACTGACCGTCCACAAGCAGCCACTTGTATCCCTTCTTGCGGATTTTTTCGAACAGGAAGTCATAGTCTTCGCCGTAGACCTTCCGCGCGGCGGTGTACAGCTCCACGACCGTGCCGCGCGGCAGGCCCGCGATAGACTCCGCAAGCTGCGAAGGCGAAACAGGCTCAAGCCCATATCCGCAAACAGGGCATTCCCCCACTCCTACCGACGCGAAAAGCAGCCGCAGGTAGTCATTTATATCCGTGATTGTGCCGACGGTCGAGCGCGGGTTATGGTTGCCGCGTTTTTGTTCGATGGCGATGGCAGGCGAAAGCCCACGCACGTAGTCTACGTTCGGCTTCTTTACCTGTGCGATGCGGCTCTTGGCGAAATTAGAGACGGAGCGCAGGAAGCGGCGCTGCGCCTCGCCGTAGATTACGTCGAATGCAAGCGAGGACTTGCCCGAGCCCGACACGCCTGTTATTACGGTGAGTTGGTTTGCGGGGATTTCTACACTGATGTTTTTTAAGTTGTTCTGCTTTGCGCCTATTACCTCGATTAGTTCGTTCATATCAGTTGCCCTCCTCTAGGCTGAAAAACGCCGGTTCGTCAACGGTTAACTTGCTTTTCTTGAACAGCTGCAAAGGCTCGGTTGTGCGGCCGATAATGCCCTTCTCGGCGAGGTAGGTGAGCGGTACGCCGCCGCAATGCCGCCAGATATGCGAGGCAGGATGCGGCTCGCCGTCTGACAGATACCGCAAAACGTGCCTGCTCCACCAAGGCTGATGCTGCATAAGATAATCGTCCGCGGTTTGCAGCGAGCGCTGAACATCCGCGGTGGTCATGGCAGTAGTGCTTGGAATAACGAACAAGGCATCCATAAGCTGCGGATGCAGCTCCATAGCACGCAAAATTGACTCACGGGTAGGGTTCTCCCTGTGACGGATTAACTCCATATCCGCGGCCACAGGCGCGGCAAGCTGCAAGAAACGCTGCGCATACAGCGGCTTGTCAAGGACGGTAGCGTGCTTCTCCGCCTTGTGCAGCCAGCTAAGCAGCTCGCCTGTCCTCGCCGAAAATGCCCGCGGGGCATCGTCCTCGCCAATCTTCCGCGCATCTTCGAACATCTCTGTAAGGCCGTCGTCCTTCGAGAAAACAAGCGTGCCCCTGCCGAACAGCCCGTGGTCGTAGCCGCTGCGGACTTTTTGCAGATATTTCTTGAACTCGGAAAGCGGCGAGAAGCCGGTTATGTTGATTTCGACACCTTCTTCTTCAAGGGTGCGCCAGTCTAAGGGCGCGGCTGTGCCGTCGCGGATGATTAGCTCGAGGTCGATGTCGCTGCGGTGCCAGACTGTGCCGTAGGACAGGCTGCCATAGAGCAGCATGGCAACGATGTTTGGGTCGGGCTTGATGCGCTTTACGAAACTGTCCAGTGCGAGCTGGTGATTGGTCATTTCAAATTCTCCTCTCAGCTAGTAAATGAAATTTCTGTCCGGCATTAGGGACGAAATTTCATTTATGGTTTTGGCGAAAGCCAAAAAGCAACCTCCAAATTAAAATTGCTCCGTTTCAATTTAGGCCGTTTAGCCGTTTTTGAAACAGAGCAATTTTTCTTTTGGTGGGTTAAAGTGAATTTTATATAGTTGTATACATCGCCTCATAGGCATGTCCTCCTTTCTGTTGCATAGAATGGGCCCTCAGGGACTCGAACCCGGGACCAACCGGTTATGAGCCGGTTGCTCTAACCAACTGAGCTAAGGGCCCTTCTTGTGCGACATTGCCTATTCTATCAAAAATACCGTAGATGTCAAGTGGCAGGTGGTTCTTTTGTTTGAGTTTCCCAACAACTATGATATAATGTAAAAAAATCCCTGTACCCTGGAGGCAAAATGTTTCTCAAGCGCCTTGAAATAGCGGGCTTCAAGTCCTTTTACGAAAAAATTAAACTAGATTTCCCCGCGGGAATAACAGCCGTAGTAGGCCCAAACGGCAGCGGAAAAAGCAATATCGGCGACGCAATCCGCTGGGTAATGGGCGAACAAAGCGCAAAAAGCCTGCGCGGCACGAAGATGGAAGACGTCATCTTCGCGGGGACGGCGCACCGCCGCCCGTTGGGCTATGCCGAAGTCCAAATGCTAATCGACAACTCGAACCGCATCCTTCCCGTGGAATATAATGAAGTAAACGTAACGCGCCGGGTCTTCCGCAGCGGAGAAAGTGAGTATCTGCTGAACGGAACCCCCGTTAGAATGCGCGATATCCGCGGGCTGTTCATGGACACGGGCGTGGGGCGCGAGGGCTATTCGATTATCGGTCAGGGTCGTGTCGATGAAATTCTCAGCTCGCGCTCGGAGGACAGGCGTCAGCTTTTTGAGGAAGCGGCGGGCATTGTCAAATATAAATCGCGGCGGCACGAGGCATTTGTTAAGCTAGATGCCGAGCGCCAAAATTTGCTGCGCGCGGAGGATTTAATCGAGGAGCTGCAAGGTCAGCTTGCGCCGCTCGGCGAGCAGGCCGAGGCCGCAAAAGCATACCTGCGGCTGCGCGACGAGTACAAAATCATTCATGTGAACCTGTTTCTGCAAGAGGCGGCGCAGGCCGAAGAACAAAGCGCCCGTACAAAGGAGCAGCTGTCAGACTTATCCCGCCAAAGCGAGGCCGAAGAAGACAGCCTAAAAACCGCGCAAGAAGCCCTGTCAGCCCTAAAACAGCGCGAAACCGAAACCGAAACCGAATACAAAGAAATCAACCGCCGCATAATCAAGCGAATCACCGCGATAGAAAAGGCGGGCAGCAACATGCGCATCAAGGAGCGCATAGAGAAGGAAATAGAAAGCAAGCGCCAAGAAATAAGCGAGGCAGTAAAGGCAGAAAAATCCCTCGCCGCCGAGCTTGCCGCCGCGAAGGAAGCCATGGCGGAAAAAGAATCCGCACACGCGGCACTGGAAAAAGATTTAGAGCAACTGCACAGCGCAACCTCCCGCCACAAGCTCCTTACCGAAATGGAACGCGGGCGCGAGATC
>Ga0209755_10004555_pt1 | contig 16328 bp, 18 predicted proteins | sample TergutCo191P1_FD_187301 | JGI IMG/M metagenome (GOLD analysis project Ga0209755, IMG submission 187301) | Cornitermes sp. P1 segment gut microbial communities from Petit-Saut dam, French Guiana - Co191P1 (SPAdes) (version 2) | ecosystem: Host-associated > Arthropoda: Insects > Digestive system... | reverse complement strand
TCATAACCGCCGACAGTAAAATCATCTCGATCTGAAAAAGTTATTTGAGCAGTATCGCTAGGATGAACACCGCCGATTATGTTACTATCAAGCAAAGTACCTCTTCTAAAAAGTAACATTTTGTGGCTTGTAGGATTAATAACCTCAATTGTACCATTATTATTGCCCCTAAAGGTTGGTTCGTAGTACTGAGCATAGGCATCAGCATTATTGTTGTTGTCATCTCCATCACACCCAACCAAAAACAACCCTAAAACCAGTAAAATCATTAAAAAATTGAATACTTTTCTCACCTTTTTCCTCCAAAAACTAAATTTTTAGACTTAATGCCTAAATTTAGACAAAATTAACTATAAAAGTTAGAAAAACCTCTAATTAACTTGTCTATAACAAGTAATATAACTTGTTTTTTACAAGTTGTCAATACTTGTTAATAACATAAATTTCTATAACATGGGTGGAAAATGCTAATGAAAGCAGTAAAAATAAGAGAAATTTTGTCATATAATTTAAAAATTGAGCGAAAAAAACTTGGTTTAACCCAAGAAAAACTAGCCGAAATAGCGGAGTTATCCGCTCAAACCATTAATGATATTGAAGGCTGCCGTATGTGGGTCAGCGACAAAACAATTACAAAACTGGCTCGTGTTCTGCATGTAGAAGTGTATCAATTGCTTATTCCATCAAAACCTGATGAACCCATGCCGATTGAAATATCAGATAAGAATAAACATTTATATGACCTTGAAGATAGAATTATAAGGAATATTCGTCAGCAATTTAAAGAAGTGATTGAAATTAACGAAGAGTAATAGAGAGTTTGTAATACTAAATTGATAGCCTTTCCTAGTTCGTAGCGTTCCCTGCGTGGATCGTTAACGGTTTCTGTATTCTCTCTTTTATAGTTTCTATAAAATTCTCTGTAAGTATCGCAGGTTTTATATGGGCTGTACTTTTTAACTTTACTGCCGCATCAAGAGGAAACCTTCGCCCTGCGGGCTCGGTTGAGATTCGGGGCAAAGATCACATTTTAGGTGTTTTTGGTAGGTTTTTGCTCTAAATAACCTCGTAGACGGTGTTTGTCGCCGCTGGGGCAGTTGTTGTTTGTTATGTGCCATTAATTCCAAAATGTCTGGAATTATTAAAATATATTTCATACAATCGTTTTAATGCTAGTTTAAGACTTGATCTATATATAAATAACGGATATACTAATGTAATATGAATAAAATAAAATTTGGTTTAGGGACTGAATATGACCCATCTTTAAGAATTAACATTGATGATATTGATATTTTTACAGTATTGAAAGAGGAGCTTATTAATGAACATAAACCAGCAAAATTAACATCATTTCTATTTAATGAATGGGAATATAGGAAATTAAAATTTTTAGATAATCCAAGAAAAATACCAAGAAAAAATGATGTTTTTAATGGAATAATGCTAATAGGTATTTGTTCTTGTGGTATTGAAGGATGCGCTGATTTATCAGTAAGAATAGTTAGCAATAAAAATACAACAACATGGAAAATATACAAAACAGAATTTGTATTTGATGCAATTGAGTATAAAAATGAAATAAAAAAATTGATTGATAATTATTATAGTTATTCATGGGAGAGTGAGGAACATAAAATAAATAGAGTTTGTACAGAATATATCAGAAGTTTTAAAACAAATAATAATATTTTTAATAGTGATATAGTGAATGATATTATAGAAATTTATTATTATGACGAACTCCCAAAAAAGGAAGATGAAAATATTATTAGGAATTGGAAAATAAAATGGGATGGGAAATCAATTGAAGCAGACTATAGACTAATAAATGAATTAGATGATCTTTTTGAAGAAAATATAAAAGTAATGTGGACAATGGAAAAAGCAGTTATTCAAAATAGAATACTATATAAAAAAAATTACAGAATAATTGTTAGGTAAATAAAAGTGGAATTAACGGCACATAACGAGCCTGCATAAAAAGTAATTTTACTGAAAAAAAACAGTCAAAAAACGTATCATTTCCTGTGTTTTTAGTGTTTTTATAGCAAATATTTAGTATGATTTAGAGTAGAAAATAGTTTTTTTTACAACTTCAATGTCTATAAGAAACAAATGCGGAATTATATATTATAGTTGAAAAATAATATTATATTTTATAATATATAATTATGAAAAAGTTACTGTTTATTACCCCATGTGTAATAAGTGTTTTTACTATAATGTTATACTCAATTTTCTGGTCAAGGTATGATATTTGGTTTTTTAATGAAGATATAAATACATATAATATGTCCATTTCAAAACCAGATATTACAATATCAAAATCATCTTCTTACTATTCTTTAAATAAGAATTATTCTTTTAGCATTATTTTTTCTTTAAATACTGAATTAAATATAGAAAATTTTGAATTTCTTGATGGTTATTTATCTATAGGAGACCATAAGATCATTTTATGTAAAAATAATATTTGTATTTTTATAGACAGATGGCATGATAACATTTTTATGATTGACAATTTTATTTTTATAAATGATACTAAAACTATCTATAGGATAATAGATGGAAAAGAAGGTTTCATAAAATTTAATGAACCAATAACCACAAACACAGGAAATATAAAAGGATATAGATTATATTTTCGAACTAAAGAAATAAATTACAACGAAGTAAAAAAAATAATAAATGAATATAATAAAGGTATTAAAAATACGAAACTAAAGTTAATATTTAATATAAAAATAAATAATGAAATAGTTACAATTGAAATTAATGAAAATTATTATGTAAAAATAGAAAAATATAATAGATTCATGACACATTTAAATAATTGACAAATATAAAAATTGTTATTATTATGAAGAGAACTTGGCTTGTGCTAAGAAAAATTATAGGATGGTTTAAACTTTAGGATAATAGTTTAATAATATATTTGTTGGAATAGGTATACAATTATGAAATTTGATGATCTGGATAATAAAATGCGTGTATATGAGACATCTGCTGATTATTGTGTTTTGCCGAATATATATATGGCTGCAAGAATAGACGGACGAAATTTTACCGGATTAACGAAAGAGAAAGGTAAATTTGAAGCGCCTTTTGATATAAAATTCAGGGATTTAATGGTAGAAACAACAAAACATTTAATGAATTGCGGGTTTAAAGTAATATTTGGCTATACCGAAAGTGATGAAATATCATTACTATTTGATTTCAATATTGATTTGTTCGCAAGAAAAATAAGAAAATATAACTCTATTTTAGCCGGAGAAGCATCTGCAAAATTTAGCCTGCTTTTCGGTGATATTGGCGTATTTGATTGTAGGATTAGCCAATTACCAAATAAAAATGCGGTTATTGATTATTTTAGATGGAGAAATGAGGATGCTCATAGAAATGCTTTAAATGCTCATTGCTATTGGATGTTAAGAAAAAATGGAATTGATAAAAATGAAGCAACAAAGCAAATTGAAAATAAAAGCATAGCCGAGAAAAACGAATTATTATTTTCAAATGGATTAAACTATAATGATTTACCAAATTGGCAAAAAAGAGGAATAGGATTATATTGGAAAAAAGAAGAGAACTTAGGATATAATCCAAAAGAAAATATTGAAGTAAAAGTAAATCGTAATAAAATATATATTGACTATGAATTACCTATGCGTGATGAATACAGCCTCTTTATTGAGAAACTATTAAATAATGAAAGCGTGTGTTTCGCCTAACGAGCCTGCAAAAAAAAGCCCGAATTTCACATAACAAATCAAGCAGCCGTGAAACACGATAAACTAACAATTGAAATAAAACGCATGAAGTTCGTCTGACAGCCCGCGAGCGGTCAGACGAACTCTAAAACAAAAACCGAGAAACGATTTTAGTAATCCATTCCTCCCATACCGCCCATTCCGCCGCCGGGCATTGCCGGTGCTTCTTTCTTTTCGGGGATGTCGGTGATGGCGCATTCTGTGGTGAGGAGCAGGCTGGCGATGGACGCGGCGTTCTGAAGCGCGGAGCGGGTTACCTTCGCCGGGTCGATGATACCGGCTTTCAGCATATCTACCCATTCCATTTTCGCGGCGTCAAAACCCATGCCTCTCTTTTCGTTCTTTGCGCGGTCTGCGATCATTGCCGCGTCAACGCAGGCGTTTTCCGCGATTTGGCGGATTGGCTCTTCTAAGGCGCGTTTAACAATTTTAAAGCCGACTTTCTCGTCATCGGTAAGACCAGTCATGTCAGCTTTGTCCAATGCAAGCGCCGCCTGAATAAGAGCGATTGCGCCGCCGGGGACGATGCCTTCGTCGATTGCCGCGCGGGTCGCGGAAAGAGCGTCTTCTACGCGGTGCTTTTTCTCTTTAAGTTCAACTTCGGTAGCGGCGCCTACATTGATAACGGCAACACCGCCCGCAAGCTTGGCAAGTCTTTCCTGAAGTTTTTCGCGGTCGTAATCGCTTGTGGTATCTTCAATCTGAGCTTTAATCTGAGCAATTCTGTCCTTGATTTTTTTCTCATCGCCCGCGCCGTTGATGATCGTCGTGTTGTCTTTGTCGATTTTTACAGTCTTGGCTTTGCCGAGCTGCTCAATTGCGGTGTTCTCAAGTTTAAGACCGATTTCTTCGGAAATTAATTCGCCGCCTGTGAGGATCGCGATATCTTCGAGCATCGCTTTTCTGCGGTCGCCGAAACCGGGGGCTTTAACCGCGCAGGTGCGCAGTGCACCGCCGCGAAGGTTGTTTACAACCAATGTCGAAAGGGCTTCGCCGTCGCAGTCTTCAGCAATGATGAGCAATGGCTTGCCGATTTGGACGATTTTCTCCAGCAAGGGAAGCAGGTCTTTCATCATCGAAACTTTTTTATCATGAATGAGGATGAAAACATCTTCGTAGACACAGGTCATAGTATCGCGGTCTGTAACAAAATAGGCGGAGATATATCCGCGGTCAAACTGCATACCTTCGACAAATTCGATGGTTGTATCCATCGTTTTTGATTCTTCAACAGTGATAACGCCGTCTTTGCCGACTTTTTCCATAGCATCGGCGATTGTATTGCCGATCTCTTTGTCATTGTTAGCGGAAACAGACGCGACATGGGAAATTTCTTCCTTGTCTTTGATTTCTTTTGAATTTTTCTTGATTTCTCCAACGGCAATTTCTACCGCTTTGTCGATTCCTCTCTTTAATTCGAGCGGTGTCATTCCTGCTGTGACGGCTTTAAGCCCTTCTTTGACCAGCGAATACGCCAATACGGTAGCGGTTGTGGTGCCGTCACCGGCAACATCATTCGTCTTTGTAGCGACTTCTTTCAGTAATTGCGCGCCCATATTTTCGTAAGGGTCGGCAAGTTCCACTTCTTTTGCGACAGAAACTCCGTCCTTGGTTACCGTTGGGGCGCCGAATTTCTTGTCCAGAAGGACATTACGCCCTTTAGGACCGAGTGTCACCTTAACGGCCTTGGAGATCTGCTCAACCCCGGAAAGCAGCTTGCGCCGGGCTTCTTCGTTGAACATCAACTGTTTTGCCATATACTTTTCTCCTCTTGTTATTACCGGATTTCCGGCATTTATTAAGTAGTTTATAGATACAAACCTGTACCTGTTAATAAATTATCAAATTACAGAAATTTTCGCAATAGGGGGAATGGCGCATGGAACTGTTTTTGCGCATTATCAGATAATTATACAGAACATGCAATTTTCAGCGGCTGCACTTAAAAATTATTGGTTTTTATCATAAAATACAATGTAATGAAGTACCAGGTGATATATGCCGATCCTCCATGGGCATACCTGTGGGGAACAGGCAAAGACGGCGGCAATTTTGCTCCTGAAAAACACTATAAAACAATGTCAACAGAAGAAATATGCGCTATCAATGTAAAATCATTGCGGGACAAAAATTGCGCCCTATTTCTATGGGCAACTATGCCGACATTGCCGGACGGAATAAAGGTCATTCAGGCATGGGGATTTAAGTACAAAACCTGCGCTTTTGCGTGGGTAAAAACAAAAAAAGACGGAACGCCTCTCGCCGGAATGGGCAGCTACACAAAATCAAACATTGAAGTCTGTTTACTTGGAATGCGCGGGCATATCAAGGCAGCCGACAAAACCATTCCTCAGATCGTAATGCATAAACGGCTTGAACACTCTGTAAAACCGCCTGTTGTCAGAGACAGAATTGAAAAACTTTTCGGCAGTTTAAGCCGAATCGAACTATTCGCGCGCCAGAAAGTTGACGGATGGGATGCTATAGGCTACGGAATCGACGGAATAAGCATTGAAGAAAAAATTAAACAGATCAACAGCCCAAATCACATCTTTTCACGAATCGAAACAGATGAAAAAATAACGGGCGTAAAAAGTTTTCAACTATAAGGCAAGTTTCTTTGCCCAATCAAAGACTTTCGCGGATATATCTGAGAAAAGGTCTGTTATAAACCCATAAGGATCTTCGCGTATCCTTTTTTCTACTTCTGCCATTTCCTTAAAGACAGCGGTTAAAGCTTTTTCCAGTACAAAATCACCAAGATCGGTATTAATCAGATTTATCTTACTTAACTTACTTGACGCAAATAAGTTGTACGTATCTACCGCAGGGTTATATAGTCTTGCAAAATCATTGTATTCTGTAATCACGTCATTCCATAATTTATTGGCTGAAATATGCTTATTGGTTAATAAATCATAGAAAAGCTCGGCGTTTAAAGCCGGATCAATTACCTCTTTAAAGGCAGCTTTAAGGGGAGCTTTTGTAGTGGTTTCTAAATACTCTGTCGCTTCCGTACCTTTTTCTCCCTTTAAAATTATCAACGCGTCCTGAAAAGTCATTGAAGTGATAGATGCCGCAAAAGCCGCCGCGACACCTTTTGACGCGTCTTCCGCAGACGCGTTAATACTGTTTAAAAGATTATTTAACTTTGTTCCGGTGATTGAATCAAAGACGGTCTTTGCAGAGAAAGTCCCTACAGATGGTAAAGTATTCAAACTATTAATAGCGGTATCTGCTTCCGGCGGCAGCGGAATCCTCCTCGCAGGAACATTATTAAAACCGCCGACTTTTGACAGCTCATCACCGGCTTCATAAGAACCCGTTGTCAGAGCCTGTTTCAAAGCAGTAGCCATTTGTTCAGAACTGAATTCAGTTCCCCCGCCTTCCTCTCCTCCCAAAATTGCCAAAAGCAGATCACACGAAGCAAGCGCAAAAGACAGAAAACCGACAACAAGCATTGTACAAGAATTCAAAACCATTTTATTTTTCATTTTGGACACCCATCCTTTTAATAAATTAGAAGTCTTTACATCTCTCTACCATATAATACACCAATTATTCAATTTTAACAAGCGGCATGGAGCCCCAAAAACAGTGATTTTAGGATTTTACCTCTAACCACACGAACCATTAGTTCGACATCTTTCTTCTGAATCACCTTACGGGAACCTCTAAAAATTTTTTTTAGAGAAAACCTTACCATATTTTGGGCTTATTATGCGGAGGAGTTATACTTAGATTTTCCCCTGAAGGTTCAATTAAATACAAACCATTTTCCAATGCGTAATTTTTTACTTTCAATGGAACTACAATACCTGCAACAGCTCCCAGAAAAGCGCGTTGACCCCATTGTTTGCTGTCATTGTGTAAATCAGCAAATGCGCGCATTTTTTCTAAACGGCTAATATGTTCCTTTATATAACTAATTCTCAGATTTGTTTTTATTTCAACCAACATAGCAGTATCGCAGTTTTGCAAAAAAACATCTATTTCAAAATATATTTTATTTTTATGATCTTTTACTTTAAAATTAGTACTTGCTGTTTGAAACACCAGACCTAAGTCGATGAATCTATCAATCATGGTTGGTGCAAGCAAATTTTCAACAACTTCGCCGAAACGGTTGTCCATATCCCCAAAACGTTTATCGTATTCCTTTCTTTCTTTTTCACTTGCCGCTATTGTTTCCTTTAATAGCCGTTCCGTGTCTTTTTGGCTTTGGGCTACTTCCTGTAAAATTGCCCAAACTGTCTCAAAACTAGGGGGATTAGCTGTTTGTACATTTTCCATAAATTGCTCCTATTTATAATATACAGCTTTTCAAAGCCATTTAGCATCATATTTTTCTATTTTATCTTTTTCAACTTTTTCCAATTTACTTAAAAATCTCGAAGCTCAATCAACACTCCCAAACAACAGGTTCGTTCTTCGTCCGTGTGCATACCGAAGGTATGAGTTCGTGGTTAATTCTTCCTCGTCTTCTTTGTTCGTGGTTAAAATTTTAAGTATCAGTCTCCGCCTTAGCCAGTGCCGGTACAAGCAGCTCCGCCAGCGCCGCCGCTTCACCCTCGGTTAAAGTAATGCCTTTGCCCATTTTTTGATGATCCGGCGCCCAGTCCCGGACATCAAGTTTCGCGGCCCTGCCGTTCCATGAGACCAGATTGAGTTCCTTTTGCCAGCCGCCTTTTTCCGAGGAGATGACCCCGAAATGCTTTACAATATCAAATTGTATTGAATCCATGAAAATACTCCCTATTTCTCATTCTATTCCATATTATATCATAAAATGACAAGATAAAAACAACGAAAAAATAAGCTGTTTTGGCATTGCGATAGCTTGAAAAATCAGAAAATCAAGTGTACACTTACTGAAGAAAATCCGTTTCCAAAAGGAGCGAACTAATGAAAAAAATGTTTTTCGTACTAATGTTGTTATTACTGGCAGCATTAATATCTGTTTCCTGTATATCTACTCCCCAGCCTGAGGATAGACCTAAGGGAGAAATAATATCAGGTTCAATGAATGACGATAAGCCTGAAGAAAAGCCGGCAGAGCAGTTGCCGCAGCGGGCATCGCGGTCCAGTGTGAGCGAAGAACAGCTGCCTCAGCGGGAGTCGCGGTCTGACGTAAGCGAAGAGCAGCTGCCTCAGCGGGCATCGCGGCTTGATCCGAGCATGATAGACGCGGCAAAAGTAAAAGCGGATGCCGCAAAAAAACTCGCCGTTGATTTTGAAACCCCTGCTTATTTCCCGAGCGAATGGGAAGCTGTTGAAGCCAGGTACAAAGCTGCGGGAGAAATGCCTAAAACCGCCAACGATGATATGCAAAAAGTCATAGCTGAGTATGACGCGGCGGCAGCGGCTTACGAGGAGCTTTTTAAGAAAACAACTCCGCTTTACGCGCAGGCAAGAGAAGATGAAATAATGGCAACAAGAGAAAAATTGATCAGCACGGGATTTACCGAATATTTCCCCGAATACCTTAAAAAAGCTGATGATGTAACTCTTACCGCTTTAGACCAATATGAAGCTGAAGATTATTATACTGCCCGCGAGACAGCGGCAAAGGCGTTAAATGAATACGAAACGCTTCTCCTCGGCGCCGATGTATTTCTTGCAAGACAGGAAATTATCGATCGGGGTTTCTTAAAATATGATAAAGAAAATTTTTCAAAAGCTGATGAAATAGCCGAAACCGCGATAAAAGACTATGATGCGGGCAATAAAGAAAAAGCAATTGAAAGCGCTCAGGAAGCTCTGCTTCGCTACAATCTGGTCTTATCAAACGGATGGGCTGTTTATTCAACAGAACGCAAAGCGGCAGCCGATGCGGAAAGAGAACTTGCTATAACAGAAAAAGCAAACATCGCCTCACGCGACATTTTCCGTGAAGCGGAAGGCTTATACAATCAGGCGGAAAGTGATTTATCATCAGGAAATCACAATGCCGCCGCAGTTCAATATACGGAAGCCGAAGCAATGTATTCAATAGCCAGAAAAGATACGGCTAAAAAACGTCAAATAGCCGAAGCAACAATTAGAAGAGCGGAAGTAAAAATTGTTGAAAGCGGCGACACAGCAAGTGAAGCTAAAAGAATATTAGAAGGAGGTTCAAAATGATCCGCAATGTTTCAATTTTATTAACTGTATTGGTATTAACCGCGTCATTCGCTGCCGCGCAGCAGACAACCGTACAGCCGACACAAGCAGTGTGCCAATGCGCCCAAGGGACGCCGTGCTGCACCTGCGCTCAGGGAGTACCGTGCTGCAATTGCGCTGAAGCGGCGAAGGAAGCCGCAGAAAGGGTTAGCAGAGATGCCGCGCCGGCAGCATCTGAAACGAAGGAAGAAGCGCAGCCTACAAGAGCGAGCAGATCCTCTGTCCAGGCCGCGTCCGACACAAAGGAGGAAGCTCCCCCTCCGGCAGCATCCCAAACCTCAACCAGCGGCAGTATGTCCGGCACAACAGAAGCAACTCTTCCTACGAGGGCAAGCCGAACTGATACTGCGCCCGCAGCCGAAACAAAGGAAGAACCCCTTCCCACAAGAGCAAGCAGAACTGATGTTGCGCCCGCAGCCGAAAAAAAGGAAGAACCTCTTCCTACAAGGGCAAGCAGAACTGATACTGAGGAAACTCTTCCCACAAGGGCAAGCAGGACTGATGCTGAAGCGCCTCTTCCTTCCAGAGTAAGCAAAACAGAAGCAGCAAAGGAAGACAGCAAAACGGATGAATATTTAAACTCCCGTATCCCGGACAACATCCGATACAATGAATATTATATAAAAAGCGTCGAATTATCACAGCAGGCGCAGGAAGCTTACGACAATGGTTTCTACGACGGCTCAATCGCTCTTGCTGAGGAAGCGATTTATTACGCGGAGCTTTCCGATAAATATGTCGCGGAGCAATTAATCGCGGAAGCAAAACGCCTGATGGATTGGGCCGATGCCAACAGCATTGAAACGCGTTATCCGAATCTTTACCATGCGAGCAAGGAATATTATGAAATAAGTCTGGAAGCGCAGGAAAATTCAGAATTAACCGAAGCCAGTATAGCGGCAATTAATGCGATAGAAATCCTGGGACCTCTCGAAGCAGGAAAACCATCTCATCTTCCAAGTCAGTACACAGTCAGAACATGGAGGCATGATAGAGATTGTCTCTGGAATATTGCGGGCTATCCTTTTGTATACGGCGATCCGCATAAGTGGAGAATACTCTATGACGCAAATAAATCAAGAATGCGGAACCCGAATAACCCGAACATCATCGAACCGGGTTTTGTTCTGGAAATCCCGAATTTGCCCGGCGAAAACCGCTCCGGCATGTGGGAGCCGCAAGACCGCTAATTTGTCCTGATGTCTTATAGCAAACTGCCCTGTTGATAAAGCATCAGGGCAGTTCCCATCAGCGCGTGAATGTACGGATCGCGTCCCATGCCTTTTTTAACTTCTTCGATATCAACAAGAACAACATCTACGTACTCGTTTTCATCCAGCGATTGCTTTCCGTCTCCCTGAAGATCTTCGGCGAGAAAAAAATGCACTTTATTCGACATAATCGCAGGGTTAGGGCTGAACTCCCCTATTTTTTTTATCTTCTTTGGTTTATATCCTGTTTCTTCAAATAGCTCTCTGGCAGCGGCTTCCTCAGCGTTCTCACCGGGCTCAAAAACGCCGCCCGGAAATTCAAGGCTCAAACATTGTGCGCCGTGCCGCCACTGCCTAACCATTACAAACTGCTCGCCGATAACAGGCACAACAATCGCCCAGTCTTTCGCGTTGATAAATGAAAATGTTTGCGGCTTATCTGTACTCTGATTAAAATCCGGCGGCTTGCAATATGATTCCCAAATCGTAAAAATTTTGCAATCAAAAACCTGTTTACGGCTTTCTTCGATCCATGTCAGGTGGTTTATTTCTTCCATGTAAATAGGGTACTTTTTTTTATTAATTTGTGATAGAGATCCGCGCCCACAGCTCCTCAAGAGAAATTTCCAATCCCGGCAGAATTGTAACAGGAATGCGATCATTATCTTCATAGCTCGTGCTGATGTAATGTCCGTCCGCGTAAATATGAACATTGATCTTTTTTGACTCCGGATCAATTACCCAGTATTCCCGTACTCCCGCTTTAAGGTAAAAATGGAATTTTCTAACCAATTCACCTTGTGAATTTGAAGGCGACATAATTTCAATTACCAAATCAGGCGGACCATCAATTGATTTTTTACCAAGCTTATTTTGATCGCAAACTACAAGCAGATCAGGCTGAACTACTATATTGTCAGTATTGTCCTTTTTTGGAAACAAGCGAACATCCATTGGAGAACCAAACGCTCTACATGTTTTTCCCCGAAGCCAGACAACAAAATCTGCTAATAATTCCGCTTGAAGCGCCTGATGCGTCACAGAGGGAGATGCCATCATAAAAGCCTCTCCATCGAAAAGCTCATATCTTTCAGTTCCTTCCCATCCTAGATAATCGGCGTATGTGAAACGGCGGTTTTCATAATAATCATCGACTCTCATTGCATCGGACATAAGGCTACTCCTATAAAGCATTATACAGCAATATGAGTTGATTTTCAACAAAATGTATCGCAGTCACGCATAGTTATATTTTAGAAAAAACCCTGCTATAATGTCTCTATGAAAGCGTACCTTGACATAGTTCAAAAAATTCTTGACCGCGGTTTTAGAAAAACAAACCGTACCGGCGTTGACGCCCTGACCATTGCGGGGGCAATGTTCGAACATGATATGGCAGAAGGCTTTCCTCTGCTTACTACAAAGAAAGTGCCTTTCAAAATGGTTCGATCTGAATTGGAATTTTTTATTCGCGGCATTACCGATAAGGAATGGCTGAAAGAGCGGAAAAATTCAATCTGGGATGAATGGTGCAGTCCCGATATTGTCCCTTACGCTAACGATGAAAAGACAAAATCAAAAATGATGAGCGAACGCGAACTCGGTCCCGTTTACGGCTGGCAATGGCGCAATTTCGGCGCGCGGTATGTGGCGCATAACGCCCCGCCTCAAGGGAAGGGCGTTGATCAACTGCAAAAGCTCGTGCAAACCCTTAAAACGGATCCCGATAACCGCCGCATGATTGTAAGCGCCTGGAACCCCTGCGATTTACAGCGCATGGCTCTGCCGCCCTGCCACTACTCATTTCAGGTAACGGTAATTGACGGCAGGCTCAACCTTCTTTGGAACCAGCGATCCGTCGATGTCGCGCTCGGACTGCCGTTTAACATCGCAAGTTACGGCTGCCTTCTTCATCTGCTCGCCAAAGAAGCAAACCTCGGCGAAGGAAAACTCATCGGCTTTTTGGGCGACACTCACATTTACATAAATCATATCAACGCAATCAGCCTCCAGCTTCTGCGCACGCCCAAGCCGCTGCCTCGTATAAAGACAGAAAAATTCACATCGATCTTTGACTGGCATTATGAGGATACGGTCGTCGAAAATTACGACCCGCATCCTGTAATCAAATTTGAGATCGCGGTGTGATGTAAAAAGAATAAAGAACAGAGAACAATGAATAGGAAGTATTATTTGACGTGGCTAATATGCAAGAAATAATCATTATCGCCGCCATGGCGAAAAACAGAGTAATCGGTAAAGACAATTCTATGCCCTGGTCAATCAAAGGCAACCTCGCGCATTTTAAAGAAATGACGATGGGCTGGCCATGCATCATGGGCAGAAAAACTTGGGAGTCTCTTCCAAAGAAACCGCTGCCGGGACGGCTTAATATAATTATTTCTAAAACGATGGATTCAAACGATCTCTCGCAGAAAAACCGAATCTTCTCTTCTTTACCTTCAGCAATAGAACATTGCGCGGATTATGAAAAAATTTTTATCTGCGGCGGAGAATCAATTTACAGGCAGGCGATGCCGTTCGCAAATAAAATTGATCTTACATTGATTCACGGACAGTATGACGGCGATACTTTTTTTCCGGAAATTGATGATAACTGGATTAAAACTAATACTGTTAACTTTGACGAATATTCAATAATAAGCTATATTAAAAATGTAAAGAAAAATTCTAAGGAGCAAAAATGAATGGTCCTATTTTAGTTGTGCTTGCGGCAGGAATGGGAAGCCGTTACGGCGGATTAAAGCAGATGGATAAAATCGGAAAAAACGGTGAAGTATTGCTTGATTATTCGGTGTATGATGCCGTTCAAGCAGGATTTGAAAAAATAGTGTTCATTGTAAGGCATGATATCGAAAAAGATTTCCGTGAATTGGTACTTGCGCGGATAGAAAAAAAAGTAAAGTGCAAATTGGCTTTTCAGGAACTTGACAGCCTGATTCCGCCTGATTTGTTCTGTGCGGCAAAGGAAGCGGGAAGATCCAAACCGTGGGGGACAGGGCACGCTCTTCTCTGCGCCGCAGGAAACATTGATGCTCCTTTCACTGTAATAAACGCTGATGATTTTTACGGAAGGGAAGCGTTTAACGTTATGGGCAAACATCTCCTCAGCGCGTGCGGTCCTGGCAGCGAAAACGCCGCTCCTTCAATCGTTCCCTACAAGCTTGAAAAAACGCTCAGCCCGCAGGGTAGTGTCGCGCGCGGCGTATGCGAAGTTAAAGACGGCTTTCTCATAAGCGTTGACGAATTGACCGCAATCCAAAAAAAAGACGGGCGCATTTTTAACACCGCGCCTGACGGCTCAATCCGCGAACTTCATCCTGAAACTCCGGTGTCAATGAATTTCTGGGGTTTCGCGCCGGATATACTTCCTCACCTTCAAAAATATTTTGATGATTTCTTGCAGACCTTCGCGTCTGACATAAGCGCAAAAATTAAAAGCGAATGTTTTATTCCAACAGCGGCAGATTATTTTATTCAAAAAGGAATCTGTAAGATAAAAGTGCTTAATGCAGATTCGGCATGGTTTGGCGTAACGTACAGGGAAGACAGGGAAGAAGCAGTAAAAAAAATCAGCGAATTAACTGCCGCCGGTGTATACCCCGCGTCTCTGTGGTGAGGGAAAAAAATGAGAAAAATAATTGACTGGTTATTACGATTTTTAAAAGGCGCGGCAATCGGGATGGATTTTGTTCTTCCCGGAATCAGCGGCGCAGCATTGGCGGTTGTTTTTGGTTTGTATGAGCGGCTTGTCGGATTTATCGCGAATATAACTAAAAACTTTTTTCAGAATTTATTATTTTTTCTTCCAGTGGGACTCGGCGCGTTATTAGGAATCTATTTAATTTCCCACCCGATAAGTTTTTTAAAAGAAAATTATTTAACTCCTTTTCTGTGGTTTTTTGTCGGCGCGATTTTAGGTACAATCCCGGAACTCTGGAAAAAATCAGGTGAAAAAGGAAGAAAACCAGTTCACATTATATTATTAGTATCTGTTTTTATAATAGGAACATTTGTTTTTCTTGTTACACTCGGAAGATCTTTAGGCATTGAACCTACCCCTGTAATGGCATTTTTTATCGGTGCCGCGGTAGCATTAATTATTTTTATTCCGGGCTTCAGCTCATCAACTTTTTTATTGCTTTTTGGGTTATACGACATAGTGATTCACTCATATAAAAATTTCAGCGAAAATCTTTCTTTTTTAATTCCGTTCGCTTTAGGTATGTTGATATTTGTTTTTCCATTCTCAAAAGGCATCGATTTACTGATAAAAAAAGCGTATTCGTTTTTTTATCATATTATAATCGGATTTGTTTTAGCCTCCGCAGTTCTAGTCGCGGCAATCGCGTCGGGCTGGCGTCAGGGATGGCTGCAGAATTCAGAAAACATTTTAACAATTACAGAAGGCGGATATTACAACTATTTGCAAATTGGTTCGATAGCCTGCGTAATAACATTGATTGCCGGGGCAGTTTTTTCGTTTTGGATGTGTAATATCAGTAAAAAATACGAAAAATAAAAAATTTTAATTGTTGATTTAATAATTTTTCTATATAATATATTAATCCAAGGAGGATATTATGGCAGAATTAAAAGGATCAAAAACAGAAAAAAATCTTGAAGCGGCATTTGCAGGCGAATCTCAGGCGCATGTAAAATATCAATACTTCGCTTCAAAAGCGGAAAAAGAAGGATACCAGCAAATCGGTGCGATTTTCCGCGAGACCGCTCTTAATGAAAAGGAGCACGCGAAAATTTGGTTCAAACTTTTGCATGGCGACGATGTGCCCGCAACCACTGAAAACCTCAAAGCCGCCGCAGCCGGTGAAAATTTTGAGTGGACAGATATGTACGCCGGTTTCGCTAAAACGGCGAAAGAGGAAGGTTTTGACAACATCGCAATCCTGTTTGAAATGGTAGGCAAGATCGAGAAAGAACATGAAGAGAGATACCGCAAGCTCCTCGCGAATATTGAGGGCGGGCTTGTCTTCTCCCGTGACGGCGATCAGATTTGGCAATGTTCCAACTGCGGTCACATCGTTGTCGGAAAGAAATCACCGGAACTCTGTCCTGTCTGCAAACATCCAAAAGCGTATTTTGCGATTAAAGCCGCAAATTATTAATTTAATTGGATAAAACAATCGTCCGCGCGTTA
>Ga0209755_10004554_pt1 | contig 16331 bp, 16 predicted proteins | sample TergutCo191P1_FD_187301 | JGI IMG/M metagenome (GOLD analysis project Ga0209755, IMG submission 187301) | Cornitermes sp. P1 segment gut microbial communities from Petit-Saut dam, French Guiana - Co191P1 (SPAdes) (version 2) | ecosystem: Host-associated > Arthropoda: Insects > Digestive system... | reverse complement strand
ACCTTCGCCATCGCCGCCGCCGCCATCACTGCCAAGCCCCTCTTCGTCGCCACCGCCGTCCTCGTAGCCATTCTACTGTTTACCATCGCCTCCATCGGCATCACCATCTCCACCGCGTTGCTCACCGCCAAACTTAGCAAATCCGCCACCGCCGGCCTCGTCGCCTCCATCATCTTTGCCCTCGCCCTCACCGTCGCCAGCTCCATCACCGGCAGCATCTGGGTCGCCGAAGTCGGCCGCGACGGCGTCAAAGACACCGTCTACGAGCTAGTCGACGACGTCCGCGTGAAAATCAACGACGCCGACGGCCGCGTCCAAGTCGACGTCGGCCCCATCCACATCGACACTGCAGAATAACCCACCATTCATCACTAACCCCCATCTTTACAATCGTCATATTCTTTGCTACAATGTACCCAGTTACCAAAGACAGTAGCCGACTCCGCGCGAGTCTTAATCCGCTACCGAGGCAAATATCTTACATATTTTGGTGACGACTCTTAACATTTCGGTCATTTTATTTCAAGGACAGTCCTTGAAATATTTTTATCAACCAAACGAAAGGTTTCATCTATGGCTATCAGCAAAAACAAGAAACACCAATTGGTTGCTGATCTCGACGCGCTGCTCTCTGACGCCAAAATGACGGTTTATGCCCAGTATCAAGGCCTCTCGGTCGCCGATCTGCAAGATCTGCGCCGCGCCGCTCGCGAAGCTGGCGTCAAAATCAAAATCGTCAAAAACCGCCTAGTCAAAGTCGCGATGAACGAGATTGCGCTCTACAAAAACACCGACACTACGGACCTCGAAGGCCAACTGCTCTACGCTTTTTCTAGCGAAGACGAAGTTGCACCCGCCCAGGTCCTGGACAAGTTTGCGGCCAGCCACGAGGCTTTGAACCTCAAGGGCGCGTTTAGCTCGGAAGGGAACAACCTTTCCGAAACCCAAGTCAAAAGCTTGGCTAAACTGCCTAGCCGCCAGCAGCTCGTCGCCGAGGTCGTCAACATGCTAGAGTCCGGCGTCAACGACGTCACTAGCGCCCTCTCTGGCAACTTGCACGCCCTCCTCGACGGCGTTTCCGCCAAAGCAACCAACTAAACAACCACTTTTTCATAAGAAAGGATTTTATATGTCAACAGATATCAAAAAAATCGCAAAAGAACTAGTCGAATTGACTGTTCTCGAAGTCAACGAACTCAAAACCGTCCTCAAAGACGAATACGGCATTGAGCCGGCTGCCGCTGCAGTCGCCGTTGCCGCTGGCCCCGCCGCCGAAGGTGGCGCTGCCGCTGCCGACGAGGGCAAAAGCGAATACGACGTCGTCCTGAAAGACGCCGGCGCTCAAAAAATCGCCGTCATCAAGGCCGTCAAAGAAGTTACCGGCCTAGGCCTCGGCGAAGCCAAAGCCATTGTCGATGGCGCCCCTGCCACCGTAAAAGAAAAAGTCAAAAAAGACGAAGCCGAAACTATGAAGAAAACCCTAGAAGAAGCCGGCGCTACCGTCGAACTCGCCTAAAAACCACCCCCGACCGAAATTGTTACCCAAAAACCGCTTGGGACTCCCAGGTGGTTTTTGTTTCTGGGCAAAATTACAACGATTTTCCCATCAACTCTGTTATTCCTGTGCAAAAATCGCCACGTGACAAAGTTTTCCACAAGCGAAAAGATTCGCCGTTGACAAGTTTTCTCTCGCGTTCTACTATAATATCAATACTATACTTAACAGACAGGATGCGAGGATGTCTGAATTACCAGAAAAACAAATAAAACGCTTACGAAGCCTAATCAGCGATGCCGAGACCAACTTGGCAGCCGCCAAGGAGTTGCTTATCTCAGTTCTGGGTGACGGCGAAGCCATCGCGACCCCCATCGCCAAGGCCGAAAACTTAGAAGGCAAAGTCATCGAGGGTGTTTTTGACGGCCAAATCATGATCGGCCCCGACGGCAAAAACTATCCCGTCCCGGCCAACTATGCCTCCAAGTCCAAACTAGTCGAGGGCGACATCCTGAAACTCACCATCGCCGAAGACGGCAAATTCCTCTACAAACAAATCGGCCCAGTCGACCGCAAAACCCTCATCGGCACCCTCATCAGTCACGACGACCAATTTTTCGTCGAAGCCAACGGCAAAGAATACAAAATCCTTTATGCCTCCGTCACCTATTTCAAACTCAAACTCGGCGACCAAGTCACCGTCACCATCCCCGCCGACAACACCGAAGCCACCTGGGGCGCCGTCGAAGCCAGCCTGTAGCCCCCAGCAAGAGCATGAAAAAAGGCGCCGATTACTCAGCGCCTGACACTTTTACGGGTTCCGCCCTTTCGCATCCGGTGAAATCGCTTGGTATTTCACCTCTCTGTACGACCATCCATTTTCTACATCATCGATCCACTTTTCTGCTGTTTTATGACCGATAAATCCACACACAACATAGTTCAAGACATATGCCGTCAAGACATATGCCGTTGCTGTATTAATTTCCAAAATATCCGAATAGACCGCCCATCCAATAATAGCCACTGCTATCCCTAATGAAATAACAGCAATTATCAATTTTTTTCGCGCCACATAGGCAACCTTACTCCAATCATCACTGTCATTCAGCTTCTTCCCTAGCATAAGCGTACCCTCACCTTGCTCTCTCGCCCCTTCACTCCACTCCTGAGCCTTGCGATACTTGGCAAAATAATAGGCAACGCAAAAACTCGCACACGACCCAATAACCGCTACAATAGCGATAAGTTTCATTTCTTCGCCTCCATTTTTTTAATTTACCAAACAACTAAATCCGCCAAGCTTTTTGCCAAATAGACAAAAAGCCTCATCTAGCTAGATGAGGCACAATTTTCCCCATCACCTAGACTTTACGATCGCATTCAGTTGTCTCGTTCCGAATCAGGCTCGCTTACGCGCAACTCCCAATTCCTCATACATTACATCACGCCAGCCACATTTTGTCCAGCCCAGCTTGATTTTTGCGCAACAGTATGCCAAAATATAGCCATAGTATTAGTACTGGTACCAGTACTTTTTTGCTCTAGCGAGCAAAAAAGTACAAAATTTTAACAGAATTGGCTCTTGATAGCCGCAATCTGCGCTCGCTACCCCAAGCGTACATTGCGGCCATCAACACTCGCCAAACGAGAGGCTAGCTCAAGCCATAAGGAGGAATCCCCATGTTGCCCAATCATGTATCGGGCCCCAAAATCAACGCCAACCTAGTCAGAATAGATGTCGAGCAAACTATCAAATCACTTACTGAAAAACTTCATCTCGATAATCTATACTGTGCCCTTCTGTTTGAAACCGCATCGTCGAACGAGACCGTCAATCTAAATACCCTCATCACACCAAACGGCAACACAGACGACTTTTGGCCCGAAGGGGCAAAAGTCATGCTAGACACCATCAAGAATTCAACAGAACCTTTCGTGTCTAACCTGTTTCCGCAAGAATGCAAGCCAACTGAAGTCGGAAAAATATCTTTCAGCGGTCTTCGTATCCCATGCAAATATTACTCGGATGGCACAGAGAGGTCTGGCATATTATACGTCACCATAAGTGGCGGGAAAGAAATAACCAGATTCGCCGCAGCATTCCTTGCTGCTCAATCTTTTCAGCAGTCAGTCGAAGAACGAAACGATACGAAGATAGAACTGGACATTAACCCCTTCGAAAACAGCTCCGATGAATCCATTCGCACCACAAGCTTCCTAATCAAACCATGCTACAACAGCTTAATCTAAAGCAAAAACGGCGCCCCCAAGGCGCCGTTTTTAACGCCCAATTTCCCTCCATCTGGTATAATCTAATTTAATGGCAAAGGCGTTGTATAGAAGATACCGACCCAAGTCTCTGTCCGAGGTCATCGGTCAAGAGCATATTACTGACACGCTCGAAAAGTCCCTGGTATCCGCCAAGACCTCCCACGCCTACCTTTTCGTCGGCCCGCGCGGCACCGGCAAAACCTCCGTCGCCCGCATCCTCGCCCACCAGATCAACGATTTTCCCTACGAACTCGAAGACCAACATCTCGACATTATCGAGATCGACGCTGCCAGTAACACCGGCGTCGACAACATCCGCAGCCTGCGCGAAAACGCCGTCATCGCCCCCACGCGCGGCAAATACAAAGTCTACATCATCGACGAAGTCCACATGCTATCCAAATCCGCCTTCAACGCCCTCCTCAAAACCCTCGAAGAGCCACCCAGCCACGTCGTCTTTATCATGGCTACCACCGATGCCCACAAAGTACCCATCACCATCACTTCGCGCTCCCAAACTCATGTTTTCAAACTCGCCACTCCCGCCACCATGGCCACCCACCTGGCGCGCATTGCGAAGGCCGAAAATATCAACATCGCAGACGACGCCCTCCAAGTCATCGCCAAGCGCGGCGGCGGCTCTTTTCGCGACTCTATCTCCTTGCTCGACCAAATCTCCACCTCTGTTACCGGAGAAATCACCTGCGCTTGCACTTACGACGCCTTTGGCCTACCGTCGGACGAACTGATCAGCCAGCTCCTAGCCGCTCATTTGGCCGGAGATTCGACCTGCGCTCGGAATTCGCTCCAAACCCTTCTCGACCAAGGTATCAAACCCGAAACCATCGCCGAGGACATCATCTCGCACGTCATCATCGACCCCAAGCCAGAACTCCTGCCGCTACTCGAGGCGCTAATCGAAGTCTCATCCTCCCCCCGCCCCGAAGTCAAACTCCTCCTGGCTTTGCTCAACCAACCAGCACCGCACGGGTGCAAGACCGAACAAACGGGAGCTCTGCAGCAAGATTCTACAGAACATATCATTTCTCCGGTCAAAAAGTCTGATTTGCCAAGTTCGGACAAATTGTCTGAGCGAAGCGAGTCTTTGGACGAACTTGACGCAAAAAAGACTTTTTTACCTGCGCGAGCAAATGATCGTTCTGGGAATCTTGCTGCAGAGCTCCCATCTATCCATACATGGCAAGACCTACTCGCCACCGTCAAGCGCGACAACCCTGCTTTTCACTCTTTGCTCTCCCGCGCCACCGGCCAATTCGACGGCAACACTCTCCAAATCTCCGTCAAAAACAAAATGGTCCGCAGCAAAATCGACCAAAAACGCGGCTACCTAACCTCCCTCTTGCCCGAAAACACTACCGTCGAAATCACCGACCAGTCTCCAGCTACCACCGACCCGCTCATCAATAATTTATCCTCTATCTTCGGCAACGTCGAAGAAGTAAAATTGGAACATGACCATGAATAACAAAAGCGACAAACAAGACAAGCGCATCGCCCCCCAGGACATCGACGCCGAAAAGTCCCTACTGGGCGCCATCCTCATCTCCGAAGCCCCCCTCCCCGACATCACCGAAATCATCAAACCGCAAGATTTTTACGACAGCCGCCACGCTCACATCTTCGACGCCATGTGGACCCTTTACGAACGCCACAAACCAGTAGACCTACTCACCATCACCGCGCAGCTCCGCGGCAAAAAACTCCTGGACAAAGCCGGCGGCTCCGCCTATCTGTCCGAGCTCACCAACTATGTCCCCACCAGCGCCCACGCCAAGGCTTACGCCGAGCTGGTGGCCACCGCAGCCGTCCGCCGCCGCCTCATCGCCGCCGCCGCGCAGATTACCGAACAGGCCTACAACGAAGCCAGCGAGACCCTCGAACTCCTTGGCGAGGCCGAAAAATCCCTCTTCGCCGTCTCTGACCAAAACCTCAGAACCGACCTCATCTCTATCAGCGACCTCCTCAGCGAAACCTTCGACCACCTAGAAAACCTGCACAAAAACAAAGGCGCTATCTCCGGCGTCAAATCCGGCTTCCCCGACTTCGACCGCCTCACCGCCGGCTTCCACCCCTCCGACCTCGTCATCCTCGCCGCCCGCCCCGCCATGGGCAAAACCGCCCTAGCCCTCAACTTCGCCCGCAACGTCGCCACCATCAACCAAAAAGACGTCCTCATTTTCTCTCTAGAAATGGGCAAAGAACAGCTCATCAACCGCATGCTCGCCGACGCTTCCGGCATCGACAGCTTCAAGCTCGAAACCGGCAACTTCAGTGGCGACGATTTCACCCTCATCTCCGACGCCATGGCCGAACTGTCCGAAGCCCCCATCTTCATCGACGACACCCCCGGCATGACCGTCATGGAAATGCGCACCAAAGCCCGGCGCTTTGGCCACGACCACAACCTCGGCCTCATCATCGTCGACTACCTCCAGCTCATGAACGGCACCAGCCGCCGCGGCCAAGAAAACCGCGTCCAAGAAGTCTCCGAAATCTCTCGCGGCCTCAAACTCATAGCCAGGGAACTAAACGTCCCCGTCGTGGCCCTCTCGCAACTCTCCCGCCTAGTCGAACAACGCAACCCCCAAATCCCCATGCTCTCCGACCTACGCGAATCCGGCTCCATCGAGCAAGACGCCGACCTAGTGATGTTCATGTATCGCGAAGATTATTACAATCCCGAAACCGAGCGCCAAAACCTCACCGATGTCATCATCGCCAAGCACCGCCGCGGCCCTACCGGCAAGATAGAACTCTTCTTCGACAAAGCCCGCGTCCGCTTCATGTCGCTGGACAAGAAACACGAATAAACACAAGAGCCGTGTTATACTAAAATTAACCATGAAACTCCGCATCGACAAACTACTCCTCTATCGCTATCGCTTCCACGTGGGATATTCCTTGCTCGGCCTAGCCTTTGTGTTCATTCTGATCTTCCTCCCCACCATCGCCCCCGGCGGCATCAGCTCCGCCGAAATGCAATCCGCCATCACCTCCAGCAATCTTTCCGCCAACCTCTCCGATGGCAACTTCATCAACTTCCCCTACCATCTGCTCCAAGACCTTTCCATCGGCATCTTTGGCTTGTCCATCTACGCCATCAAACTCCCCTCCATCATCTTCGGCTTCGCCACTGGCATCTTGCTTATCCTCTTGCTCAACCGCTGGTTCCGCACCAACGTCGCCCTACTCGCCTCCATCATCACCATCCTCTCACCCCTCTTCCTCTTCCTCGCCGGCTCCGGCACCCCCGCCATCCTCTATATTTTTTGGATCACCCTCATCCTTTGGCTCGGCGCCAAAATCGTCGGCGAAAAAAGCGTTTCCCCCTTCGTTTTCCTCACCTTTTTCGCTGCCATCGTCCTATCTATTTACACGCCCCACCTCGTTTACATCGCGCTCGGCATCGGCCTCGTCGCCTCCACCCGTCCGCACATCCGTTTCGCCATCAAAAAGACCCGCATCCCTCAGCTCATCATCGCCCTATCCGTCATCGCCTTGCTCATAGTCCCACTCATCGTAGCTTGCTTCATTCGCCCCACCAACCTCCAAGAAATCTTTTTCAGCCTCAGCCCCGAAAGCTACATCGACAACGTCATCAGCGCTTTCGCGCCGTTCTTTTCCTTTGGCACCGCCCTAGAAAGCGTCTTTTTGTCTCCGCTATTCGGCCTCGCCACCGTCGCACTCATCATTATCGGCGGCGTAGCATCCATGCGTATCCTCTTCACCAGCCGCAACACCGCCGTTAGCCTCCTCATCATCTTTGCCATCGTCATCTCTGGCCTCAACCCAGACGCCGCCGTCATTATTTTTATCCCCGCCGCCATCTTGGTCGCCGTTGGCATCGAATCCGTCCTCGAAAAATGGTACTCCTTGTTCCCGACCAACCCCTACGCCCGCGTCTTTGGCCTCCTGCCCGTCGCCACCTTCGTCGGCATCATCGTCATCTCTGGCTTCATCTATACCATCTTCGGCTACCACTACTCCCCCAGCGTCGCCAGACAGTTTGACGACGACATCAGCCTAGTCAACGCCAACCTCCCCACCGGCACCATTTTGCTGGTAGAAGAAGACACCCTCGCCCACGATTTTTTCAAAATCCTCGAAAATGACAACCGCATCACTGTCACTTCGGCCCTCCCCGACCGCACCGATACCTGTGTCGCCACCCTCGGAGCCTGGGAGGAAGACATCAACCTCGACCTCTCTACCATCATCACCTCCTCAAAATCCCAAAACTCTGATAGACTATACATATATAATTGTGCAAATTAAGGAGTAAGTGCTATGGGCCAAACTATGGATCAAATGAAAATGCTAAATCAACTGCGCAAAGCGCAAAAAGAGCTCAAAAACGAAATCGTTGAGGTCGAGGCCGGCGACGGCGCCGTCGTCGTCCAGATCACCGGCGAGCTCAAGATCAAAAGCGTCCGCCTAGACCCCGAAAGAGTCGATCTCGACGACATCAAAGAGCTCGAACGCTGGATCGAAAACGCCATGCGCGACGGCTACGCCAAAGCTCAAGAAATCGCCAGCGACAAGATGAAGCCTCTAATGGGCGCACTTGGCAATCTCGGAATGTAATGCTACCGCAAGCCTTGACTGACGCCATTGCCGCGCTCGAACATTTGCCTGGGGTTGGTTCGCGCACCGCCGAACGCTACGCTTACTACCTTTTCAAATCCAGCCCCCGCATTTCCGAAAACATCACCGCGGCACTCGGCAGTCTGCAAGACAAAGTCAAAACCTGCCCCATCACCTTCGCCATCATGGATGCCAGCGACGACGTTTCGCCCCTCTACGCCAACCCCACCCGCGACCGCAGCACCATCCTGGTCGTCGAAGAACCGCTCGACATCTACGCCCTCGAGCGCACCCGCGCCTACAAAGGTGTCTACCACGTACTGGGCGGCGCCATCTCGCCCATGGACGGCATCACGCCAGACAAACTTCGCGTCAAAGAACTCGTCACCCGCGTCAAAGACGACGCCGCCACCGAAGTCATCATCGCCACCAACCCGTCCGTCGAAGGCGAATCCACCGCCATCCTCCTCCAAACCACCCTGCTAGCAGCCTACCCAGACCTCAAAATCACCCGCCTCGCCCGCGGCCTACCCCTCGGCGTCAGCCTAGAATACGCCGACCAAATCACCCTCGCCTCCGCTCTCGACAACCGCACCAATCTCTAAAACCTTCATCAAACTTTTTGTGCTATACTAGCACGGTACGCTATGTCAAAAATCAACAAAATCATACTATCGTATTGGTGGCAAATCATCCTGCTTTTTGGCGGCCTCGTACTCCAAGTCTTCGCCAACCTCCAACTGCCCGACATCATGGCCGGCATCATCAACGACGGCATCGGCAAAAACGATATGGACTTCGTCTGGAGCCAAGGCTTGCGCATGCTCGGGCTAGTCCTCGTTGGCATGTGCGGTATGGTCATCGCCGGCTTTTTCGCCTCACGCATCGGCACCGGTTTCGCCGCGCAGCTGCGCGAATCACTCTTTCGCCACATCCTTAGCTTTAGTATCGACGAAATAGACAAATTCAGCACCGCCTCGCTCATCACCCGCACCACCAACGACATCACCGCCATCCAACAAACCCTAGTCGTCATCCTCCGTATGTCGCTCCAGTCACCGCTCATGGCCATCGGCGCCATCACCATGGCACTTCGCACCGCCCCCAGCATGGCCTGGATCATCGGCCTAGTTGTCGCCATCCTCATCGTCGTCATCACCATCGTCATCATTATCGGTCTACCCAAATTCCGCCTCATCCAACGCCTCAACGACAAACTCAACCAAGTCACCCGCGAAAACCTCACCGGCTTGCGCGTCGTCCGCGCCTTCAACAACGAAAAATACGAACAAGACAAATTCCAGCGCGCCAACAACGAAGTCACCCGGGTCAACCTTTTCACCGCACGCCTCATGGTCACCATGATGCCCGTCGTTCAGCTCGCCGTCTCCGGCTCCGCCCTCCTCATCATCTGGGTCGGCGCCGGGCTCGTCGACCAATCCGTCATCGGCATCGGCGAAATCGTCGCCTTTATGCAATATTCCACCCAAGTCATGATCTCATTCATGTTCCTCGCCATGGCCTTCGTGCTGTTGCCGCGCGCGCTGGTCTCTATCCGCCGCGTCAACGAAGTCCTAAAAGCCCGGCCGCACATCAAGTTCAAACCCCGCTCCGCCAAGACCACCGCTAGCTCCGGCGTCGAGTTCAAAGACGTCACCTTCGCCTACAAAGATGCCGACCATCCCGTGCTCAAAAACATCAACTTCGTCGCCCAAAAGGGCAAAACCACCGCCATCATCGGTTCCACCGGCTCTGGCAAATCCACCATAGCGAACCTCATCCCCCGCCTCTACGACGTCACTGCCGGCGAAATCTTACTCGACGGCGTCAACGTCAAAGATTTCACCAAAGACGACCTCATGGCGCACATCGGCCTCGTCCCCCAAAAAGCCCTACTTTTCTCTGGCACCATCGCCAGCAATATCAAATACGGCGCCCCACACATCTCCAACCAACAAATGCAAAAGGCTGCACAAATCGCCGACGCTGCAGAATTCATCAACAAACTAGACGACAAATATCACGCACCGGTCTCCCAAGGCGGCACCAATTTCTCCGGCGGCCAAAAACAACGCCTTTGCATCGCCCGCGCCATCGCCAAAAACCCAGACGTCTACATCTTTGACGACAGCTTCTCGGCCCTCGATTATCGCACCGACCAACGCGTCCGCACCAACTTACGAACCGTCACCGCCCACGCCGCCGTCATCGTCGTCACCCAGCGCATCAGCACCACCAAATCCGCCGACCTGGTGCTGGTACTCGAAAACGGCCACATCGTCAGTCGCGGCACCCACGCCCAACTCATGAAAACTTGCCCCGTCTACCAAGAAATCGCCCTCAGCCAACTTTCACAAAAGGAGCTTAACTAATGGGACCCGGCAACAACCGACCAAGCATCGTCCAGAAGCCCAGGGCGACCAAGAGCACCCTAAAAAAACTGCTCAGATACCTCAGTAGTTTCAAAGTCCCCATCTTCACCACCCTACTACTCGCCATTGTCGCTACCGTCCTCACCATCGTTGGCCCTCGCCTCATGGGCAACATCATCAACGTCCTGTCCGAAGATTTTATCGCCCGCTTCACCGACCCCACCTACACCTTCCGTTTCGATGTCATGGGCGCCACCGCCCTCCAACTGATTGCCTTTTTCTTCATCGCCTTTTCCGCCAACCTCATTTCCGGCTGGATCATCAGCGGCGTCACCGTAAAAATCGTCAAAAAATTCCGTACCGAAATCTCCCAGAAAATCAACCGCCTACCCATCTCCTATTTCGACCGCCACCCCTTCGGCGACACCCTTTCCCGCGTCACCAACGACGTCGACATGATCGCAGGCTCCCTCCAGCAATCCATCTCGCAACTCATTTCCTCCATCACCATGATCCTCGGTTTCATCATCATGATGCTCACCATCAGCTGGCAGCTCACCCTCATCGCCTTCGTCACCATACCCGTAGCACTGGTCTTCGTCCGCTTCATCACCAAGCGCACCCAAAGACTTTTCAAAGCCCAACAAAACGAACTGGGCAACCTGGGCGGCCACATCGAAGAAACCTACGCCGGCCAAACTCTAGTCCGCACTTTCTCGGCCGAAAGCACCACCATCGAAACTTTCACCAAAACCAACCGCAAGCTCTATAACGCCGCCTGGAAATCACAATTTCTCTCCGGCCTCATGCAACCCATCATGCACGGCATTAGCAACCTCGGCTACGTCGCCACCGCCATCGCCGGCGGCTACCTCGCCATCAACGGCCGCATCGGCCTGGGCGATCTAGTCGCCTTCATCCAATACGTCAACCAATTCACCCAACCCATCACCCAGCTCTCCCAAATAATCAACACCCTCCAGTCCGCCGTTGCCGCCAGCGAACGCGTCTTTGACTTCCTAGAAGAACCCGAACAAACTCCAGACACCGTCAAAGCTCACCTAAGTAACGTCAAAGGCGCCGTCGAATTCAAAAACATCCACTTCTCCTATGACGGCGAAAAAGAAATCATCCGAGGTTTCAGCGCGCGAATCAAACCCGGCGCCAAAGTCGCCATCGTCGGACCCACCGGGGCAGGGAAGACCACCATCGTCAACCTCCTCATGCGTTTTTACGATCCAAACTCCGGGCAAATCACCATCGACGGCATCGACACCAAGCACTTAGCCCGCAGCGAAGTGCGCCAATCTTTCGGCATGGTCCTACAAGACACCTGGCTAATGGACGGCACCATCGCCGAAAACCTCCGCTACGGCGAACAAGACGCCAGCCTAGCAGAAGTCAAACAAGCCGCCCAGAACGCCCACATCGACCACATGATCAAATCTCTGCCCCACTCGTACAATACCGAGATCGACGAAGATTCCGAGGCCATCTCTGCCGGCGAAAAACAACTCCTCACCGTCGCCCGCGCATTCGTTAGTAACCCACCCATGATGATCCTCGACGAAGCCACCTCCAGCGTCGACACTCGCACCGAACAATTGCTCCAAAGTGCCATGGACAAGCTCGCCCACGGCCGCACCTCATTTATCATCGCCCACCGCCTCTCTACCATCAAAAACGCCGACCTCATCCTGGTGCTAGAGGACGGCAATATAGTCGAGCAAGGCAGCCACAAACAATTGCTCCGCAAAAACGGCGCCTACGCCGCCCTCTACAACTCCCAATTCGCCGAGGAGTAAAGAAAACTATCTACAAGATTACATACGGTGCTTAGGCATAACTAATCCCCTGGCATAACCAGGAGATTAAAAGACAATATTACATCACGGCACAAAGACAAGAAGCCAAAAGGGCTTCTTGTCACCACCCGACGCCTCGGGCGCCTCGGGCGCCTTAATAACAGCGCAAACCTCGTCGGGTTTGAAGCTGAACGCTATCAATCCGGCGATGGTGACGAATTCACCATCACCGTACACCAAATCGACGCGGGCCTTCGCCGCATCTACTCCCGAACTGGTGATTTCAACAGCGACCTCCCCCAAAAACCCACGCGTGTTGCCTTTGAAAAATCTCACTCCCATCCGGTCAATGACGGCAGCATATGCCGGATTCAGTCCCCTCGCGATCTCTTCGGCTATTTCTGCCTGCAAGGTAAATTTCAAGCCTTCCTGGCAGTTTGCCATCTCAGCCGCCGTCCGCAGTGTCAACGTATCTTCTTTCGACAAGCCCTTCACTTTTTTACCCCCCTGTTTTTTATCCGACTCCGCCTCTTAAACTACGAGGCAAAAACTCGCCTTATCCTACCCATTCTAGCACACTTCCCACGTTTTGTCAAGAGCAAAATCAAAAATCCAACTTACCAGGGAACAATCCATGGTAGAATAAGCTTATGGATAACAACAACGACCAACCCCTAGACAAAAACCCTCAACTACCACCAGAAAACACGACACCAGAAAATGCAACACCCGCCACCAACGACACCATCACTAGCGACAACATCAAAGCTCCCGCAGACAAAAAGAAAATCATCATCATTGCAGCGGCAACAATCTTAGGCCTAGCATTGATCGGTGGCGGCAGCTGGGCTATCTACAGCGCAGTCTCGTCCGAACCCGAAGCAACCGGGAACGGCAACAGCAACGACCCAGAGCAAAACGAAGACTCGGACAGGCCAAATGGCTCAAACGGCTCCAATGGTTCAAGTACGCCAAACGAAAATGAAACAAGCAGCAATGCAGTAACGATCGACGATCCCAGCCAAGCCGCCAAACAACTCTTCACTATAACTTCAGAAATGATCCGGAAAACTATCTCCAGCCAACCCTGCGATTATCTAGGCTCAACACTCCTCAAAAAAGATATAGTATACCGACCCCACGTCAGCCAAACCGTCAATAGTGTCATCTATTACAAGACTATACTGCTCTACCAAGAGACTATCGACAAATATTTCAGTAGCGTATTTACCGGCCAAGCCCTCAGTCATTTTCTGAACGGCCGCTTCCTAAATGTCGACGGCGTACTCTATTGCAATGGTAGCGGCGGCATGACCGGCTATGATATCACGAACCTCGCAGTCACTCTCATCAGTCAACAAGACGGCAGATATACCTTCGAAGCCACTTTCAACATCGTAGAATGCTGCGACGACTATGTCAGCGACTACACGGAGACCAGCCAATTCACCATAGAAAGAGTCGGCAACCAGTGGAAAGTATCAGAGATAGACTACGGAGCAGACCATTCATTCGCAATTGAAGGGCTGTAGCCCCCTACCCATCGCTCGGCAACGGAAACCTCAAAGCCATTTTCTTCACCTCTTCTCGCATCGCCAGCAACTCCTCGCTATATTTATCCAAACCCTCTTCCTTCTTTGCCTTCACGCAAATATCCGCCACCGCCCGCATCCACTTCGCGATCCGCTTCATCTCTTGCTTACCCAGCCCGCGCGTCGTAATCGTCGGCGTCCCCAGTCGAATCCCACTCGGCCGAAACGGCGGCAAAGTATCGCCGGCAATAACGTTCGCATTCAGGTTCAGGCCTATCCTGTCCAGCGCCTGCTCCATCAACTTTCCGTCAATTTTGAACGACTTCATCATGTCTATCAATATCAAATGATTTTCCGTCCCCCCTCCAATACAATGAAAGCCCAGCGCATCCAGCTCGTCCGCTAGAATCGCCGCGTTGTTCATTATGTTCGCCGCGTACTCGGCAAACTCGGGCCGCAACGCCTCGCCGAACGCCACTGCCTTCGCCGCAATCACGTGCTCTAGCGGCCCACCTTGCGTCCCTGGAAAAACCGATCGGTCTATCAACGTCGGAATATTTTCCAAAGTCTTCGCCGGCTTTTTCAAAGGATTGCCCACCACGCCACGGCTCAAGATCATCCCGCCGCGCGGCCCGCGCAACGTCTTGTGCGTCGTTACCACCATCACATGAAAACCATAGTCGAACGGATTTTTATGCACCCCGCCGGCAATCAACCCGGCCACATGCGCCATATCTGCCATCAGCAAACACCCCGGAATTTTCCGGCCAATCTCCGCCACTCGCGCCATATCCGGCACTTTCATAAAAGCCGAATACCCCAGCAACAAAATCTTCGGCTGGTGTTTGACCGCCAGTTTTTCCATTTCGTCGTAGTCTATATCCCCCGTCTCCGCCACCGTACCATATCGCACAAAATTATAAATCTTGAACGGCAAAGTCACCGGCGACCCGTGCGTCAAGTGCCCACCGTGCCCCAAATCCATCCCCAGTATCGTATCGCCCGGCTCCATCCAGGCATTGTACACCGCGTTCACCGCCTGCGCCCCACTATGCGGCTGCACGTTAGCATGGTCCGCCGAAAACAGCCGACAAGCCCGAGCTATCGCCAACCGCTCCACCCGGTCAGTATTTTCCTGCCCGCCATAGTAGCGCCGGCTGGGCAGCACAGTCTGCGCAATCTCTGCATCGTCCCATTCGCCCAACCCATCAAAACTCGGATACCCTTCAGAATATTTGTTGGCCAGCACCGACCCCATCGCCGCCAGCACCCCCTTCGAAACATAATTTTCGCTAGGGATCAGCTCCAACCCTTCCCGCTGCCGCTGAGCTTCGGCATCTATCAACCCAAACACGCATTTGTCCATATTAAAACCTCCAATTACTTTCTAGTATACAAATTTTGTCGGTATTTTATACCATTTTCCTCTCCCTCGCTAATTGTCTCTACGTCCCACTCGTCCTTATCTAGTTCCGGGAAAAACGCATCCGCCGCCGCACATTCAGCCACCACTTCGTTCAAATACATTTTTTGCACGTACGGCAACACCTGCGTATACACACTTGCCCCGCCAATCGCCACCACCTCTTCCTCGCTGTCTTGATATTTACTAGCAAAGCCCGCCAGATCCGTCACTACTTCCGTCCGCGCATTTTGCGACGGATTCTTCCGCTGTGGCCGAAACATCTCTGTATTTAGCACATACACATAGCTGCCCCGCGGATACAGCGGCATGCCGTCAAACGTCCGCTTGCCCACCAACAACTTCTTGCCCCGCGTCGCTCCTAGATACCACTCCATATCGCTCTTCAGCCTCCAGCACAAATCGCCCCCCCGCCCCAGCTCTCTATTCTTCCCGATACACGCTACCAAACTAATCACCTTTTGCCTCCAATACCTTTTTCATATTATAGCAGATAAGCTATAATGATAACATGTCTGTTGTTCTACAAGTATTCTTTTGGTCCCTCGCCGGGGGGCTACTCTCGCTCGTGGGCGGCCTAATCCTCCTTGGTCTCAAAAAACACGTCAAACTCGCCGAGTACGCCACCGCCTTTGCCGCCGGCGCTCTGCTGGCCTCGGCCTTTCTAGACATGCTACCCGAAGCACTCGAAGACAGCAACGTCCAACTCGCCACCACCTCCGTACTCGCCGGCATTGTGATCTTCTTCCTCCTAGAGCTATTCCTCAGCTGGTTTCACCGCCACGGCAACCGCGACAAATCATCGGTCGATACAGTCGTACCCAT
>Ga0209755_10004553_pt1 | contig 16332 bp, 15 predicted proteins | sample TergutCo191P1_FD_187301 | JGI IMG/M metagenome (GOLD analysis project Ga0209755, IMG submission 187301) | Cornitermes sp. P1 segment gut microbial communities from Petit-Saut dam, French Guiana - Co191P1 (SPAdes) (version 2) | ecosystem: Host-associated > Arthropoda: Insects > Digestive system... | reverse complement strand
ATGCTCTTGCAAATAGACTTTTTTCATGGTGTCTCATCCAGTTCTATTGAAAAGTGCATGAGAGGCGCGTGTTGCTGGGCGCCGTACACATCGGTTTCAATAAGCGCGCCTGAGCAAACAGGGCGCGCTATGGTGATTTTGATGGCCTTTGCCGGGTCAAAATGTATAATCTCCATAATATCCTCGGGATAGATATTGTACAGCGCGGCAAAGGAGGATTTGTTAATCGCCCCCGATTTTATGACGCGTTTGTAAATCCGCTCGCTTTTGAAAATAATATCAAAGGTAAGCTCATAAGGGCCGGAATTTTTTGACCTGATAACATCCGCCAGTTCAATTAATTTATACTTCATGCAGTCCGCCCTCCTTAAAATTCAGGATATGAATAGGGAAATACTTGCACGGGTCGTCTGTTTCGATTAAATGGTAAATTGAGAACTCGTAGACATCCCCCATTTTTATATCCGACGGTGAGAACGGGAACGCAAGGTTTCCCGCCGTGGACACGCGCCCGGGATAGCCGTAGTGCAAAAGGGTTGAGCGGGCGAAGGAGCATATTGTGTTCGCTTTTTCCTGTGTCGGGGCAACCGCGTCAATGATAATCGCCAATTCCAGCGCGGAGTTTTCCGATGTTTTTGTACTGCTTTGTCCAAAAATGCCCATTACCCCCGTGCGCCCGGGGATATTGCGCCCGTAAAGCTTAAAGTCTAAGAAATAATCGCCGAGTTCGGAAAAATTATCGGCGACACGCGCCTTCACCTTCGGGGTTATCTCGTCAATTTGGCTGATTAAAACGGGGTCGGCGGCGGCGGCAAAGGATATTGTGCGGCACCCCACCTTTTTCACCCCTTCAAGTTTCAGGCTGTACGCTTCGCTTGGCTCGAATCGGCTGCCGGAAACACGCACACAGTTTTCGGATTCTTGTATAAACTCCGTTTTTGTGAGGTCCAAGGTTCCTCCGGGGCCGGGAAGGATATAGGGGTTTGTTTTTTCGTACAGCGTGTGGGCGGCGACGGAAAGGGTTGTGCATTTTCGCGCGGGTGACAGCGGCTCCACGCGGAAATAATCCTCGCCGATATACCCGAACATGCAGTCGCTTCCGCTGCCGGGGGTTGCGGCTATCGCGGCGCATTCCAAAATCTTGCCCAAGTGGGTCGCAAGCCCTCGGTCATATCCCTTATGCACGGCAAGGGCGGCGAAAACGGCGGGGTCGTAGGCGCGTCCCGCCAAAATCACTTGCGCGCCCGCTTCAAGCGCTTTGATAATCGGCTCGCAACCCATTTGCGCCACAATATGCGCCGCGTCGTCTATGTCGTCCCTTTTCAGCGGCGGCGCGGGGTGCAACGGGTGAATGCTGTTTTTATTAAACGCTTTTACAACCGTTTCCTTGCTTATGTCGGAGGGGATTACGGCAAGGGAGAAAGTCAGCTTTTGTTCGTGTGCGATTTCCTTGATAATTTCCGTGTTCCAGTCCAAATGGGGTTTGGCGCCGGAACCCCCCGCCGTGCCGATAATCACGGGGATTCCCGCTTTAAGCCCGGCGGGTATCATAATCGAAAGGTCGCGCTTTACCGCGTCACGGTCGGTGAATGACACCCCTGCGCCAAGGTAGTACGGCCCCGGGTCGGTAGAACCCGCGTCAACGGCGATTACATCCGGTTCCCGCCTCATGCCCTCATCCCATGATTCCATGGGAAAACCATATCCCAAAATGGCTGTGGGGGACAGAATTTTCAACTCGCGCATTTTATAACACATCCTTTAATGCTAAAATCCTGTTCATTTCGTTGTAAACAACCATAAAGCCCTCGTCAACGCCCATGCCGGGCTTCGCAAGCATTTGGCATGGTTTTGTCGCCATGGCGATATGGGTACATACTTGCCCCGAGCGGTCTGTTTCGTTGCACGTGCCGCCAAGGTACGCGCCCATGCCGTTTTCCTTGCAGTACAGCACGGCTTCGATTGTGTTGTTTATGCCGCCAAGGTCGGGGGTTTTTATTTGCGCCATATGTCCTGCTTTGTTGTCTGTGAAAATTTTAATATCCTCATATGTGTTGCACCATTCATCCGCCACAATCTCTGTGGATATGCCTTTTTTGTCCATCATTGACGTCAGCTTCGACAGCGCTTCAACCTGCGCCTCCCGTCCGCCCATGTCCACCGGGCCTTCAATCCTTATTGTAAACGGGTCGGCGGCGGCTTGTACCTTTGCCATAAAGTCCGCGATTGCTTCAAAATTGTGGTCCAGGGCAATGCCCAGCACACCGTAGACATCAATGTGAATCACGGGATTGTATCCCTCAATTGGAGCCAGTTTTATTATGCGGTTTTTCAGCCACTCCGCGTATTCCAGCAATTTTTCGCCTTTTCCGCCAAGTTTTCCGATGTTATTTATTAACCCGTGGGGCAAAACGGCGGACATTTTCATTATCATTTTGTCAACATTATCGTAACGCCCGTCGCCCGATTGTGAAAAAATCGGGATTTGCTCGTCGGAAATCGTGAGGTTGTATTCGGAGGCGACAATTTGTGTCATAAGTTTTTTATGCTTTTTTGCCACCGCGTCAAGGCAGGCTTGTGTCACACCGTACCTTATGGCGGTGTGCAGGGGACGCGAGTCGATTGTATGCGCCATTTCCCGAAAATTTGTGATTTCCTTGCCTTTGTACAGGGGGATTACTTCTTTTTCTATGACGGGGATAAAGTCCCGCGCCAGAAACAGGGGGTCGCGCCCGCCCGCGCCGGAGTATTGGACGGCGGCGCAGTCTCCGTAGGCGATTTGCCCGTCGTCAAGTATAAACATAACGGAAATGGACTCCCCCGCTTGGCGCACTTGCGAAAAACCGGGGGTGCAGGGTTCGCCGATATACGCGTTGCCGTCTGCTATCGCGGTTGTTTTTATGGCTTTTTGGTCGTCAAAGAAAAAACCTGTGCGCCCCGCCGAGCAAATTATGTCCTTTATTTTCATAAAACCGCTCCTTTAACCGGGCGAACACAGTTCGCCCCTACGAACAAGTCGGGCTTGGGTGTGGGTACACATTGCGCCCGTGTGTTTTGCTACTTGGGTCTGCCTACCAAATGACCTTTTCCTATCGCGTAAATATCATCCACAACCATTTGGAAGGATACGGCGCGTTTTTCAAATTTCCCTCTTTCCTCCATGCGTTCACGGTGGAAATCCTTTATTTCATCTGTCAAAGGCAGCCCGCCCGAATCAAGGAAACGCACCGCGCCTGTGTTGTCGCGGGCGGGCAAGCCCCTGCCAAGGTTGTTGCGGCTTGGCGCAAAGGGAATATCCAACACACCCGCTTCAAAAGCCCTCACCGCGCCGATTGCGAAATCGCCGCCGCCAAGTTCATATGTTTTATCCAGCAAACAGCGGGTTTCCTTTTTTATCATTTCATATTCCACCAAAACGCCTGGGTCGTTCAGCATGGTTTGGTCCTTTAACATCGAAACAACCTGCTTTGTGGTTTTCAGCCCCGCGGCGTTGGCTTCCTTCGTCGGGATACCCATTGCTTCATGGGGCGTTTTTACAATGACCTTTGTAACATTTGAAAGCGCCGCGGCGGACGCCCCCCATGAGATTACGCCGAAGGCTTTTGATTCATCCTGCGGGAAACCGCCCATCCACTGGTGCAGTACCGTCGTTACCTTCACATTGCTGTACCCGTATTTCGCAAGATACTCCTCCGTCAGGGAGCGTAGGCTTTTTATCGCCGCCACGTCCTGCACAAGGTTCCCGCACTGGCCGTAACCCACGGTTATGTCAACCACGCCCTGCTCGGCGGCAAGGAGGCTTTCGATTACTGCCACCGCGTGGGAAATGCAAGGGGGAACCAGCGTTCCTGTCAAAGGCCCGAATGGTTCCCTGTTAATAATAACCCCGGCTTCGGCGTATATCCCGGTCAAACGGTCAACATACTGCCAGTCGGTTATGCTTTTTTCCAATGAATAGTTTTTTGAATACGGAATGTTATAGGAAATCCCGCCGCCCTCATATGACGTAAACCCGCCCGCGAGGGTTATTTCCGCCAAAAGCCTGCCATCGGGCGTGCCGTGGCGAACCTCCACAGGTTTTTTCAGCGACGAGTTTATCCTTCGGCATATATCCACGCCATAGTTGACGGCGGGGAATCCGTTTAACATCGAGCGGTTTGTTTTTTTGCTTTCCTCAATGCCATTGTTGGCTTCGTCATACCTGTTATGCCTTGTGTAGCTGTCTATTGTAGTAGGCAGAAGGTCGGCTTCGCCCTCTTTTTCCAAATATTTCAATAATTCGATAAGCATGTCGGGCAGAGCCACGCCAGCCCGCGGCTGGATAAGGGTAACACCCTCGCGGTCAGCTTTTTCCAATTGTTTGGGAAACCGCTTGCTGTCGGTATAGGTTCCGTGGAAATTTACCGCGTCGTCAAAATCGACCTCTTTGCCCGTGGGCCATTGAGCCAGCACTTCTTTTTGGATTTCGCTGAATTCATCAGGCGACAGCCTTACGTTTTTTAGATTCACTTTTTATGCCTCCTTGAGTTCGTCCTGTAAAATTTTCATAGCTATGTCGCTGTTAACCCGAGATAGAAGCCCCATTGCCGCGAAAATATACTTTCCGTCAAGCAACAGCTTTGGTTTTTCGGGTTTCAAAATAACATGGTCTGTTGATGTTTTTAACGCTTTTTCAAGAATACTCCGTGAACGGGGACTGTATATAATGGGGCCGCCCACCCCGATAACATAACTTACATTTGTTAAATCCTTGCCGATTTGATAAAAACTCTCCCCGACCGGGGTGTACACAGATTCCAAGCGACCGCAGTGCCGTTCCGTGGCTATTTCCACCGCCATTCCCGCAAGGATGGTGTCAAAATCGCGGTAGGGGCTGTCTGCGGGGGGGATAAATGACGGGTCGGCGGCACATAAGGCTTTATACTCCGCCAAAACCTCTGTTTGTTCGGGGTTTGCCGCGTCAATCAGGGAATCCAAGCTGTACCGCATTCCCAAATCCCCTTCCACCGTGCGTTTTGCAAAAGGCTCGGGCAGCCCTTTCACCACAACACCCGGCTGGGTGGGCGCGCCGTCGCACATTGAGTAAACATCCGTCGTCGCCCCGCCTATGTCCACCGCCATAACCGAGCCGAGTTTTCCCGAAATCATCACCGCCGCTTCAAAAACCGCAAGGGGTGTTGGGATTATTTCGGATGTCATCATCGCCGCGGCTTCCGCAAGCCCTTTTGCTTCGATGATTTTTTCCATAAACAAATCGCGGATTGCGCTTTTTGCCGACATAATATCCAGTTTTCCGAATTCGGGCATTACATTGGCGGCGATAACGGCGCTTTTCCCGCTGTTTGCGATTATTTTCCGTACCGATTCCGCAACGGATTTGTTTCCCGCCACAATTACGGCAAACATTCGGTCAATCTCCGCCAGTTTTTCCGCGTTGTGCAAAATAACCGCTTTGTTGCCGCCGTCCGTCCCCCCTGAAAGCAGGATAAGGTCGGGGTTTATGTCGTAAATTTCCTGCTGCTCGGCGGCGCTTAATTCATAGGCGTAGGTTTTTACCACTTTTGCCCCTGCACTGCACGCCGCGGTATTTGCCGCTTTTGCCGTCAGAGACGGAACCAATCCAACCGCTATCATTTTCAAGCCGCCCCCCGCACTGCTTGCCGCAAGTCGGGTTGAAAATTCTGTTTTTCCCGTTTGTTTTTCAAGCTCTTTTAATGCTGTGTCAAGCCCGTCCCTGATATCGGTTTCGATTGTGGTGAACGATTTTGCGGTGCCGATAATTTTTGCTTCTTTATCACATATTGCGGTTACTTTTGTAAATGTTGAGCCAAAGTCCACCGCCAGAATTGCCATTATACCAGCCCCAAATCCTTGCTGATGTCCTCAATGGCGGTTTCGGGGATGGTTCCGGGCGGGTACACTCTGGTGAAGCCCATGGCAAGGAAGGTTTTTTCCACTTCCTCAAAGTTTTTTTTGCCGACAACAAGATTGCCGCCTACATACATGGGTATGCCGGTCAGCCCGGCTTCGTCGCATTTTTCCCTTAGGCCTCGGCAGTCGATTTCCCCGTGGCCGTACAGTGACGAAACCAGAATGGCGTCCGCCGCGGTTTCTATCGCGGCTTCGATATATTCCTCCTGAGAAACCATCACGCCAAGGTTGATTACTTTAAATCCCGCTTCGGTAAAGGCGTGAGAGAGGATTTTTATACCAATGGCGTGTACGTCAGCGCCAATGACGCCCATGACCAATGTTTTTCCGTTCAAGATAATTGTCTCCCTTCATTGGAATGGGGGCGCCTTTATTGAAATGGGGGCGCTGCCCCCAAGCCCCCGCCGCTCCGCAGGGAGTGAATCCCTGCTACGCTTCCTCGCTGCGCTGCGGACTGCGCTTTGCGCAATGATTACAACGACTTCAGCGCCCGTGCCAGTTGGTCCGGGCAGGAGGTGGGGCGGTTTCCGCAGCTCAGCCCGCTGAATTTTTCAATGATTTCGTCTACTGTCCGCCCTTTTGCAAGCTCCGCTATGCCTTTCAAATTTCCGTTACAGCCGCCCACAAAGTTAAGGTTCTTGATTATCCCGTTTTCTACATCTATTTGTATCTCTTTGCTGCACACTCCTTGTGTTTGATAGACCATACAAAGCCTCCCGAATTTTTTTCTGAATTATATCACGGAAGCTTCGCTTGCGGGTGAATTCTTTTTTTGCTAAAGTAAATTCACAACCGCGAGAGATTTTTTCGTTTTGCGCCATGGGACAATCGGAGGGGATTAAATGAGTGAAAATAATACATTTGACGAAACCCCATACGAAACAGACCCGGTGGAAAGCTTGGCCGAGGCTTTGTTGGCTTTTGTCGAGGCGTATGACGCTTTGCAAATGAGCCTTGGCGAGGAGTTTCCCGAGTTTCGGAATGAACTCAGACTCACAATGTACAAACCCGTATGCCCCGAATCGGAGGAAAATGTACCGTCCATAAGCCTTTATGAAATCGGCGTTGTTTATTTCCCCGACAAGGCGGAGGTGGGAAAATACGCCGTCCACGCAAATAAGCTTGAGGAAGCGCTTATGGCACGGGTAGGTGATGTTCGCGCGCTGTTTGTACAGGACGACGGGTTGCTTCCGGAACTTTGTGAAATCATTCCCGAATTCCTTGAGGAAGAATGCCCTCAGGAGGTGCATGACGCCGCAATGCGGTTTTTAAACGAATGCCGCAGGTTAAGCGCCATGTGGTCATAATTTTTCGAAAATACGAAACGGAGTATGTATATGATAGAGATTGCCGAAGGCTGGCGCGACTATGTACTGATTGACGCGGGCGGCGGCGAAAAGTTTGAAATGTGGGGCAGGACAAAGGTAATACGCCCCGACCCCCAAGCGTTTTGGCCGCGCACAGCCAATTGGGACAAGCCCGACATGCACTACCACCGCAGCAAATCCGGTGGCGGAACTTGGGAAAAAATCGGTAAAAACGTCCCCGATGCGTGGAAAATAAATTATAATGGTTTGCGTTTCCATATCCGCCCAACCGGGTTTAAGCACATGGGGCTTTTTCCGGAGCAGGCGGTTAATTGGTTGTGGCTTGCGGAAAGGATAAAAAACGCGGGCAGGCCGATTCGCGTTTTGAATCTTTTTGCCTATACCGGGGGGGCGACCCTTGCGTGTTTAAACGCGGGCGCGGAGGTTACGCATGTTGACGCCGCAAAGGGAATGAACCAATGGGCGCGGGATAATATCGCGCTTTCGGGATTAAAATCGCCTTGTCGGGTTCTTACGGATGATGTGTATAAATTTGTTATGCGCGAAGGGCGGCGGGGCAACAAATATGACGGGATAATAATGGACCCCCCTGTTTTTGGGCGGGGCCCGGGCGGCGAAATGTGGAAACTTGAGGACGGGTTGTATGACTTGGTTACGGCTTGCGCGGGGATACTGACGGAAAATCCGCTGTTTATGCTGATAAACGCCTACACAGCCGGGTTTTCCCCGACTGTGTTCGGCAATATCCTAAATATAGCGCTGAATAAACAAGCACTCGTCGGCACGGTTAGTGTCGGGGAAATCGGGCTGGCGGCAAAAAGCGGGATTACTTTACCCTGCGGCATGTATGCCAGATGGGTGTCGGGCGCAGGGTTTACGCCAGTTTAAAATACGACACAAGTTGTTTTAAAATCTCTGCCTGCGAGTTCAATTCCTCCGATGCGGCGGCGGTTTCTTCCGACACCGCGGAGTTGGACTGTATTACCTGTGAAATCTGCTGTATGCCCTGCACAACAAGGGCAATAGCTTCCGTTTGCTCCTGAGAAGCCTTCGAAATGGCGCTGACAATCGCAAGCACCTTGTTTGCGTTGCCCACGATTACGTCAAGGGACGCGGCGGTGGATTTCGCGATTTCGCTGCCCGTGTCCACACTGCTGATTGAATGGCTTATCAAATCCGTCGTTTCGCTTGCGGCGGTTTGGCTTCTTGCCGCAAGGCTGCGGACTTCCTCCGCCACTACACTAAATCCTTTGCCATGCTCACCCGCGCGCGCGGCTTCAACCGCGGCGTTAAGCGCCAGCAGATTTGTCTGGAAGGCGATGTCCTGAATTGTTTTGATGATTTTTGAGATATTCCCCGACGCTTCTTTAATCCGGTTCATTGCGCCGAGGGTCTGTTGCATTGCGTCATTACCTTCGCGGGCGTTTACCGTGGAGGTAAGGGAGAGTTCATTGGCTTCTCCCGCGCTGTCGGCGTTTTTCTTTGTCTGTTGGTCAATCAACTCTACGGAAGCATTCAACTCCTGTATCGAACTTGCCTGTGCGGACGCGCCGCTGGCAAGGTCCATGGCACTTGCGGCAATTTGTTTTGCCCCCGACAAAACCTGTCCCGACGCGGCGGAGATATCATTCATTGTTTTGTTCAGGCTGCTGTTTATATGCATTATCGACTGCTCAATTTGGTGGAAATCCCCCGCAAAACTCATGGACAGTCTGTGGGTCAAATCCCCTGAGGCAAGCGCCTTCAGGCAACGGTCAATTTCGCGTACATAGGTGCTTAAATCCCGAACAACATTGTTTACATCGTTTTTAATGGCAAGGAAATCCCCGGCATACTGGCCTTCCACCTTTGTGTCAAACCTGCCGCCGCCTATCTTGCTCATGACATCCCGTATTTCCGTAAGGGGATTGTTGACCGCGCTTGCGATATTGTTCAAGCCCTTCATTATGCCGCGCCAGTCGCCCTTGTACGCGTCGTCGTTTATCTGGAAGCTTAAATCGCCCCTGACCGCCGCCGCTTCAACCATTCCGCCGATTTCTCCGCTGATACCGCGCAGGTTATCTGCGACGGAACGAAGCGTTTGGGGCAGGATATTTTTCTTTCCGGGCAAGTCTTCAATGCTTGCGCTGAAATCCCCTGCGACAAAAAGGTTAAGTGCATTAAGCATGGTCATAACGTCCTTGACCTGATGCTCCAAAATGCTGTTTACGCTGGCGACAACTTCCCTGTACGAGTTTTCGTATTTATCGGCGTTTGCCCTGTATTCTATATTGCCGACATCGTTAAACTCGCGGTTTATTATTGATAAATCGCCCATAATGCTTTTTATGACATCCGTGAGCCCGCATACATCCGTCGTCAGTGTTCCTATTTCGTCGGTATTAATGCTGTCGCGGTCTATGTCCACGTCAATATTTCCCGCGGCGACGCTTTTTACCGTTTTTCCAAGGCTGTCCAGCGGGCGCAGGCATTTTAAAATCAGCATAAACATAAACACCGCCGCGATGATAAGCCCCACAAGGTTAATCATCATCATGCTCCGCTGCATTGAACCGACGGTGGCAAGCCCCCCTTCCTGCGAAATTCCGAGGAAAAACATGCCGCTTGGAGTGCGGTCAATACCGGGAAGCGGGAAAAAGAACACAGAATACGGAAGCGCCCCGAACAAAGTTGTTTCGGCGGCATACACCTCCCCGCGCCCGATAACCGCCGCCGCAATATGCGCGTCAGCGGGTTCATATACCGCGCGGTTGCCCGTGGCGGGGTGGATTATTGTGGACGATACTGTATAGGCGCCGCCTTCGCCGTCAACCCTGAAAACCATGGCGTCCACGCCAAATATGCTTTTTATCCTATCCAAGAAATTGTCCATGCCGATATCAAAGTTTACAACGACACTGCCAATCAGCGTGTCGCCGTCCATAATCGGCGATGTGCCTGTCATAACAAATGGGGCTGTCGGCGTTGGGGTATACAGAATCAGTTGTTCCCCGCGCAACCCCGCGGCAACCGACGCAACCCCCGTTATATCGTCCCCGTAAGAATCGCGCATATGGGAACGGGCAAGGGCTGTCCCGTCGGCACTGCCCACGATAATGGCGTCCACGCCCCAAAAATCCTGCCTGTCCGCCACATACTGCCATATTTCCACCCTGTCGCCCGCGTTGATACGCCTGATAAGCTCCGCGCTGTCGCCCAGTGAGGACGCCGCAAGCAGTGCCATGCGTTCATGTGCGTCAAGGTAGGCGCGCACGGCTTGGGTGGCTTCGGTTATCCTTTCGCTTTCATGGCCCTCAATCAGCAGCCTGGCGGTTCTTGCCGCAAACAAAACCGTTATTACAATCAGCACAAACACCAAGCTGACGATAGGGAATGTTATACGGCTGCGTAACGTGTTAAACATGCGAAAGAGTACGCTTTGTTTGTTGTCGGTAGTGGCAATGTGCATGAATATCAATGAAACTCCCGCGGTTAACGCGGTGAGGTCTTTGTCAATCGGAATGATGTCGAAAAGGTACGATAATTTTCCCACCAGGATTAATATAAGGGCGGATAAAAACAAAATGTTCGGCATACGCTTGGATTCAGTGGATTTTGACGTTCCATACAACATAAACGCGGCGCTTAGTGCCAATAAAATGAAGAAGTAAACCGAGTGTACGACTAACCAAGGCCCTGGGGAGTATGTGACTGCGCGAGGCCATAACGCGATGCTTTCTGTTTCTCTAAGTAAGTTGTGGAAGGGAGATGTAAGTGCGACAATTGCGGTTATTGCGGGGATTACGGAAAGTAAAATCACAAGCTGTTTGGGGGGCTTTTTTGGGAGTTTTTTTCCCGGTATGAAAAATTCATAAACCACCAGGAAAAGCGTCAGCGCTGACGTAATCACGAAAACTAAGCTGAAATTCCAAATAAAGATGTTGACGCTGACATTGTACACAAGAAGAACCAACATATCCGAAACGAGCCAGCCGATGACGAGTATACATAGACTAAAAAACAGACCGTTTCTTCGATTTCTTGTGTAATTTACTCGTGCCGCAAGTGAGATGGCGATTACTACCAATAAAACAAGGAAGTAAACCCCCGTTGCAATCATATTTGCCATAAACACACCTCTCTAACACTCATGAGGAAACAACTCATGGTTATGAACACACTATATCATAATGGCAGCGGGGGTAACAAGGAGTAAATGCCCATGCCAATTGCAAACGAACGATAAGGCAAATCGAAGAGTTATAGGAAAATTCGTATAATCGGTTTTTGGGGGAGTTTATCATGGTTACAAATTGAGTCATGAAAACTTGCGCCCAAATGCCTTGCCGGAACCGGCGTCAATATCAGATAAGATGTTCACCAATGTTTCCGGCGGATATTCAAAATCCCGCGAAACCCACATCCCGACAGCCCCAAGCCATCCGGAAAGGCAAAACTGAATATAGTAATCCATTTCTTTCGGCGCGCTCGCTATACCATACTCTTTACACCAACAGTCAATGCAGGCGCTTTTGAACAAGCCTATGAGACGTTCAGAAAAAGCCGCGCCGATATTCCCGCCGAAAAACAAACGAGATATTTGTCTGTTTTTGTTTATATAATCAAGCAAGGCGTTGAAAAGTATTTCCGGTTTAAAATCATAATCTTTCGAAACAATATCGCTGATTTCTTGAATGATATTGTCCTCCACATGGCTGTACAGTTCGTAAATATCTTTGAAATTGGCGTAGAATGTAGACCTGTGAATATCTACCCTATCAGTTAATTCTCGTACTGTAATGTTCTGTATGCTTTTTTCGCTCAGCAGTTCAATCAGGCCTTCTCTAAGGGCCTTTTTTGTTTTACGCACACGCCTGTCCTCTTTGTTTTCGGTACTCATATGAATTATTCCTCCGTATCCAACACAATCAGGGCGAAGCGTCTGTTAAAAGACAGTTCGGACCTAAATTAATCATTGTTATCCGTACACATGTCTACTATAATGCAAAGCGTAGACAAGCGCAATTCATGTCCGATAAGTTTCACCGGAATAATAACCCAAGGAGGTTTATATGACACACCGTAAATTACTTATCCCGTTAAGCATATTCAACGCAACGGTGAACACATTGTACTTAGTTAGGTTTATAGGGATACTGCCGCCCGAGGCAGTCGTTTATGGGTATATACCGTGGTTCATGTCATTTGCACTGCCTAATACTGTTTTTGCCTTGCTGTCATGGCTTTTAGTGTATTCATTGCTGAAAAGACATGACGCATTAGCTATCTTATCAGGATTGCTAAATGCCGGAGGGCTGATATTCCATGCGCTGAACGGCTTGATGTTTGGGTTTTATTCGGGTTTCCTTATGTCAATCACATTTAACGCAGTATTTGAAATTGTGGTTTATTTATACGGATTATCTCTCGCAGCATTCTACATTGCGCAGTTTTGGGAGATTATTCGCAAAAATATCAAGCCGCCAAACATAGCCATGAATTGAGGGACTATATCAGACCTCTTTGGGCCGTCGGAATGGTGCATGGTTGCGGAACAAATATGTAATGAACCCCAAAACCCGACTTATGGGCTGTAAAGCCTGTTGGTCGGGTTTTGGGGTTATCCTTATTGCTGATTTTTTAATTGTGCTTCAAGTTCGGCAATCCGAGCATCTTTTTCATCAACTACGCCCTGCCAATGCTCATCTCTTTGTTCACGCATTTTAAGTTCCGCATTGTAAATAGCCTGTGCTTCATCATGCCGAGCCTTTGAACGCACACGCTCCATTTCTCTAAACTCCGGCGATGCCGCCACATGACGGTATGCCATTATTGCTTCGCTCATAAATGATACCCCCATTTCTTCGGGCGAAATTTCGGGATTGATTACGCTAAACTCTGTAATATCCTCATATTTTATGCCCAATAAGGCGGCTACGAGCCTTTTCAAAAGGTCTTGATTGCGGGAAAACAACATTTTGAATAGGGTATCTGATTTTAACGTATATTTCAATTTTGTCATAGGGCTACCCCTCCGTGAGATAAGTATACCGTACTTTAACGCTGTATTCAATATTGAGATTGGCGATTGTTACGTCTAAAGCAAATGCGTGAAAATTAAAACGACAATCTCATATTGTATGCTCAATCCCTACCATTTTCATCAGGTATTTTGCATTGGTGGTTGTAGATTTTCCGTGCTTTACCTTGTAATCAAAATGAATTTGATTGTTCCTGTATTCCTCTGAAAAACTGTAATTTTTTATGCGAGGATATTGGTTCGCAATCTCGCACAATTCGAGGTCATGGGTAGTTATAATACCCAATGCCCCTATTTTATTGAGTTTAGATAATACAGATTTAGCCCCGCTCAACCTATCCACGGAGTTTGTACCCCTAAAAATTTCGTCAATCAAAAAAATCATGCGAGGTTCTTTTTCTGCAAGCGTGATGATAGTCTTTATGCGCTTTAACTCCGCGTAAAATGTTGATATGCCCGCGTTCAAATCATCAGCGATACGCATTGATGTCATTATCTCAATCAAAGGAAATTCCATTGTCTTTGCACAGACAAAGCTACCTGCACGAGCAAGCACCATATTTATGCCTATCGTTCGCATAAAGGTCGTTTTCCCCGACATATTAGAACCGGAAATGACGAATATGCTATCTTTACAGGCAATATCGTTGTTTACACGAACACCATTTGGAATAAGAGGGTGCCCTAACGATTGTGCTTTAATCTCTTTCTCGTTGGTTACAGATGGCAAGCAAGTGCCACTACAAACATTCGGCAAGGCTGAAAAACATAATAGGCTTTCAAACTCACCCAACGCAACAAACCAGCCCTCGGCTACAGGGGCATATTTCAGCTTCCATTTTTCAAACATAATAGAACATTCAATATCCCACAGTAGCAGCACGTTTAATATAAACCATATTATAGCGTTATGGCGGACATTCACTTTGTTGGATATTTTGCCTAAATCTTTTATTGCTTGTTCGGCAGAAAACTCTGATATTCCAAGCTGTGCTTGTATTTGATTTAATATTTCTGAATCAAAGTCTCTGCTTTTCAACATTCCAATCACTTCACTATATGCGCTTAATTTATAAGGCAATCGTGAAATGCCGCTTAAAAACTTGTGTGTTTTTAACATTCCCAAAATCCATACCACGGCTTGGATTGCGACAATCGAAACAGCAAAAGCATACAAATTTTCCTGTCTGAATATAACAATTCCGGCAACGACAATAAATATCACCAAAGGCATATGCATAAGCAGAAATTTCAAGATTTTATTTTTGATGAATATTTGACTGTCTTTCAAGTCATCAACAAGTTTTTGCATGGAGCGATGCAGGCCGATTTTTGAAAAACCATGCTCCATGCGGTTTGAAAAATCAATATCAGTGCTGAGTTCAGCAATGGCTTCTTGCCTGTTGGTCAGTTCCCTTGCGGTGTAATCGGGCTTTAATAAATCATTTGCGAACGACCGGCGTCCGTGCCATGTATGCGTGGTATTCAAAAATTGAAAAAATGATTTTTGCCCTACTATATCAAGGTCGCCGGCATATTGGTGTTCGTGGTTGATAAACTCTGCCCCAATATCTGAAAAGGCAGACCATTTGCCCGATATTCTATCCAAATGCCTTTTGTTAATGGCAATAATGCTGTTTGAGAATTTAATTTTTTGGTGTAACTTGTAATGGAAAATCCATAAGGTGATGTTTGCCATAAATATAATAACAGCAAGCACGACCATATTCATTTGAAAATTTCGTACAAATAAAAAATACAAAACCAAAGCCAATACAAGAATAGCGAACAATTTACCATAACCAACAACATCAGAAATGGCAGTATGCTTTTTCAGTGTAGCTTCGTGAAGCTTTACCCTATTGGAAAATTCTTTTTCTTTCATCGCAACCCCGCCATTCTGCTGTGTCGAAAATTTATTCGTTGTCACACGATTTCTATATACCCAAAGCCCATCGTTCAATTTTTTGCATACACTCCCAAATTATTATAACATAGGTTGGTAAGCGTATGCAATGCAATCCTGAAAATTATACAATGGTAAGTCGCCCTCTAATCGTTCTTTGTAGTGTTGAGTTCCGTTTCCGAAACTACCATTATATTATAAGTTCTTGAATCCCTTGCATTTCACAACTAATGTGCTATTATGGAAATTAGTAAAAAACCTGTGACGGAAAACAGAGAGGATTGGATTTATGTTAAGGTCGTTGTTGAAGGGCGTCGGCATGGGTGCCGGCATGGGGATTGGGCAGGAAATAACCGGAACGTTGATACAACATGTACGTAACAGGGGGCAGAACAACGCGGGCAATAATAACGCCGGCAATAACATGGGTAACAACGCGGGAAACAGGGCGGGCGGATGGGACATCCAGTGCAGGTGCGGAGAGCTAAACACCGAGGACAGCAGATTTTGCGGCTCGTGCGGAAGCTCTTTGGTGGCAAGGTGTAACCTTCAATCCGGTGTCAGGTGCGCCTGCGGGTATGTGAATGCCCAAGGGCAGAAGTTCTGCTCGGAATGCGGCAGTCGTTTGGTCTAGCGCAAATTTTTTAAGAAAATCAATCGGCGAACATGGTCTGTCCCTTGGCGCACATTATGGTGCATATGCGGGGCGAAGCGTGTTCGTCGTTTTTTTATTCGCCGCTCTTTTGAGCATGAAGTCAAAAAAAATTTTTTCAAACTCTATTGACAAAAAATTTTTGCGTTTTATAATGAGTATATATTCACTCATTGAAAGGAGGCAGACATGCCCCGTTCGAAGGAACAAAACGAAGCCAGACGAGACGCCACGCGCACCAAAATCCATTCCGCCGCCATTGAACTGTTTTCGCAAAAAGGGCTTTCGGGCACCACGGTACAGGAGATAGCGGATTCTGCCGGGATAAGCGTCGGGCTGTTATACCGCCATTACAAAACAAAGGATGATGTGTTTGTCGCGCTGGCGACCATGGCGGCAAACGGTTTGGAGCAAGTCGGTGATATGTTCGAAAGCGATTTCCCGCCCCTTGAAACGATGAAAGGCTTCGCGAAAGAGGTTGTAGCGGACATATGCG
>Ga0209755_10004552_pt1 | contig 16332 bp, 15 predicted proteins | sample TergutCo191P1_FD_187301 | JGI IMG/M metagenome (GOLD analysis project Ga0209755, IMG submission 187301) | Cornitermes sp. P1 segment gut microbial communities from Petit-Saut dam, French Guiana - Co191P1 (SPAdes) (version 2) | ecosystem: Host-associated > Arthropoda: Insects > Digestive system... | reverse complement strand
GGGGTAATCATTAAGGAAATTGGAAGCGAGCATATGTTCTCCTTAAATTGGATATTAAGATTTTCAAGTTTTTAACCTGTATTGTAACAGTCTACTATATTTTGGGATTTTAATCAATAGAAATTTATATAAAAATTACACAAAAAACCTCACACGGAGGATTTTGATACAATATCTTAAAAGCAAAACGCCGCGTAACCCACAAATGAATCAGGTTCTTCTTCGCCTGTAATATCCGCGGACGTGGCGTATTCTAAAAGTCGCGCGTTAGCGAGTTTTTCTTCCCGCGCGAAACCCATGACACCAAGGACCGCGCCAGCGGAGCAAGCGGCTCTTTCGTCTTCAGCGCAGCTGAGAGCTTTTTTTGGGTCTCCAGCTTCCACCGCTTTTATAAAGTTCGCGTCATTTACTTCGCGCGCCCAGCGAAGAGCGGCTTTTCCGCTGCCTTTAGGCATAAAGCCGTAGTTTGAACCGTAGTGGGTTAAATCGGTGGAAGCCAAAACATTGATCTTAATATTCAATTTTGCCGCTGTCCGCGAGATGGTTTTTCCGGCATCAAAGGATTCAATTTCTGCCGGAAGACGCAGCCATAAAAGTTTCGCGTCCGGGAAAAAGTAACGCGCCATAGGCAAAAGCACTTCTATTGTGTTATCCCGGTATCGATCCTCCGCGCCTCCAAGCTCATTTATAAGGTCTTGGCGCAAAGCGTCGTCAATTTCCATTGAGCCATAGGGGGTGCGAACAGCGTCTTCCATGGCAAAAAGAGGCGGCGAGCCCGCGCCAATGTGTCCTCCAAGTATAACGATGGTCTGCGCGTCCCGGGTTAAGCTTGAAACACCAAGGGCTGCAAGGGCGCCTGAGTAGTACCATCCGGCATGGGGCGATATCGCGGCTCTTCCGCCGCCGTTTTGGCTTGAAAATGGGTTTAAAAACTCTGAAACTGCCTTTGGATCGCGCGGATACCAGCCCGCGGGCAGCGAATAATCTCTTATTTGCATATGAATTCTACCGATAATTATATCATGGAAAAGAAAAACGGTGATAGTTCCGCGGGTGGTTCTGTCATTGCCGCTCTCTGTATAATTATTTACCTTTTTGCTCTGGTTCAGGGAGCGGTTCGCGTCTATTTAAGCATCGATAGACATAGGGCAACTGCCGAGCAGGAATTTAACCAAATCGCAGATCTTGCTCTAGCCTCCGCTCAACATAACTTCATGAGCGATCGTTATGTGCAAATAATGAACAACGCCTTGGTATCAACAAAAAGCCTGGAAGCGCTGATTATTACAGGTCCCGAAGGCGGATACGCGTTTGAGAAAAAATCCGGGCATGCTATCAATTGGGTAAATAACGCACCGCGCTTTATAAATAAAATTACATTCTCTAACCATAATCTTTCCAAACCTTTAACTTTCCCTGATATACGCAACGCGAATATACAAGCTATGGCAAGCACTGTTGATTTCGCGGAATTAATAATTATTTTAAGACAAACGCTGTTATTAATATTAGTGGGGCTTGCAATCTCTTTCTTTACGCTGATAGTTCAGCTTCTTACAGGAAAAACAGAAAAACCAAAAGGCGAGATGCTTCATGTCGCGACACCTGAAAAGAAAAACATAAGCCGTAAAGAAAGTTATCCGCAAGAAGAACCCGCAAATGCTTCCGGCGCTGAACCTAAGGGATTATATTCATCGCGCAGCAACATTGGCTGGGAAGAATACACGGAAGATCGTCTCAATTCGGAACTGCACCGCTGCGCTTCAACAGAAAAAGATTTAGCTTTAATTTCCATGGAATTTTCCGTTATATCAAACGATCTTATGTTTATGCAGGCAGCGGAAGAAGCGGTTAATTTCTTTACATCAAGAGATCTGCTTTTTGAAGCGGGGGATAAAGGCATGATTGTTATTCTGCCGGGAGCAGGTCTTGATACAGCCATAGGAAAAGCGGAAAAATTCTACCAGAGAATCGCGGAAAAATTTTCTAATAGTTTAGGCATGGAACAAAGCCTTAACATTGGTTTGTCTTCGCGCTCAGGAAGGCTTTTAAACGCCGACAGACTTATGCTCGAAGCAAATCAGGCCTTAAAAAAAGCAAAGAGCGATTCGAGAACTTCGATTATAGCGTTTAAAAGCGATCCGGATAAATACCGGGATTTTATAAGCAAACAGGGTTGACATTAAAGGCGGTAATTACTTACCGCCTTTTTTTATTGCGATTCAAAACTGGAAGCGTCCTTGTAAATCCTTCCCGCTGACCACGGCGGAATCGAATATACTAATTCATTGCCTGCGGCGGTTCCGCTTACATAAGCGTAAATACGCCCCGATTCATCGGCTTCGCTCAAACGAATAGTTACAACACTAGCGTTTCCGAATTCAATTACGATTCTGTCGTTAGCGAACATTGGGTCATCACGTAACGAAATATCAGCAAAATTATCGCCTTCTAAATTTAATATTGAGCGTAAATAATTTTCTATATTGCTTACCGATGGATTAGTTACATCCATTCCGGCGATTTCCCAGCCCCTGTTCTTACGAGAAAAGATTTGAGTTTGATTCCCAAAATAAACAGAAACTCGCTGCACGTTTTCTAAACTTTCGCTTTCAGAAATGAGACGCAAGTTATACCACGCGTTAGGAGAACCTGTTAAAAATGTTTTTATCGTGCTTGCCCCCGAACGCACATCATTTTGGCCTGCTTTACGGTAATATGTTTCACCTTTTAAAACATCATCATTACCCAGCAATAGTTCCATAATGACCGAGAAATCGCCATAAAATACCGCCCTGGAAGCGGCTTCGCCTACGCTAAAACGATTATGAGAAGACACACTGGATGTACGCACGGGAAATTCGGCGCGTTTTGTAAGAGCGCTCATTAAATCGTCAATTCGCATTTGACGCGCGGGATATTCAAGACCATCATGCAAAACAAACCAGCGATTATTTCTCCTCGCAAGTTCAAAATCCTCTCCAGCCTCAACGGAACTTCCCGCGCTGACAACAATCCTGCTGATCTTGGGCGCGGCTTTTGAATCAAGCCAGGTATAAAACGAAGAACTGGAACCAATGATATTGGATGTAAAAATAATATTCGCTATATAGATAAGCGCCAATACTCCTATCAGCGATAATAAAAAAATTAATCTGTTTTTATACGTCATTGGAGTTCTCCTCTGTTTTAAGCGAACGTTTTTTTCTGCGATACGCGATATATAATCCCGCCGCAAGCACCAATAAGGGAACAATAACCACATTAAAAATTTTGACAAATCTTATAGCTGCCGCGCGGCTTACGGGATCCGCGATTTTATCAAAACGCCCCGCCTGCGGCTGTCTGCTTCTGATGCCGATAATATCATCATCATTGGAAAGCCAGTCCGCCGCGCGTAAAAGGAAATCAAGATTGTGAGCGGCTTGTGTCGCTCCAATCATGTTTGTCGCGAAATCGGTTTCTCCTATTACAATTATTCTGGAAGGACGGGCATATTCCGGCATATCCGGCAGTTCTTCCGCGGAACCTTCGCGTACAGGTTTTGGAGCGCCCACAAAGAAACTTGTAAAAGCGCCGCTTAACGAGGCGCATAAAATTTTCTCGCCTTTTGTTTCCGCGGCTTCAATTTCCAGCCTATAAGGCACTTCGGGGTTTGTATAAAGGGTTTTTCTCATGAGCCAGCCTTCTTTGGATGTATTAAAAAGAGAAACCGCTTCTATAGAAGGAGACGCGGCTAATTCAAGCGGGCTTGCCCAGTAGATATCAAGCCCCGAAAAACTTGAGCTTACAGGATGCTGAGTATTGCCGTTTTCGCCCAGAACGCCAATCCATAGCGGATAACGCACAATTCTGTACTGCATTGCGCCTGATTGCGTTCTTGACTGATACTGTAAACGCAGCGCGTTCCTGTCAAGAACAAGCTCAGGTCTTATTATTATTCCATAAGACGCAATCATGCTAAGAAGCCCTTGATCCTGTTGGAGACGAGGCTCCCAAGAACCCTGTATGGTATCTACAAAAACTCCCTTCGCGGCAAAAAGAACCTTACCGCCGAGCTGTATGTATCTGTCTATACGGTAGAGCGCCCAATCGTCCAATTCTTCAACGCCGCCTAACACAAAAAGCGCCGGCGTATTATCAGGAATTTCATCTCCGCTCATTATAGGGCGCACTCTGTAACCTGCCTGCGAAAGAGACGCGTTTAAGTAACTAAAATCATTACTCCATTGCCTGAAACTGTCTCCTACGATAACTCCTATCCATCGTTCTGTCTCATTCACCATAGAACGAATCCTCGATGTTAGATCATACTCAAGAGTTTCTGTGGAGATTACCCACGGGAGTATATCCATTTTATCGAGATACTCAATAATTATACCTGAATAAACTGTTATTAAACCTGTTTCATCCTGCTCCGTTATCGGAACTTGACGCGGCTGTAAACCAAGCGCTTCAACTGATTGCAGCCCAGCATTTACAGGGTCTCGCACTGTCAGACGAATCTTTCCTCTGGAATACGCGGTAAATTCCCTAAGTGTGTCTTCGATTTCGCCGGGAGCGGGAAGAACGGTGCGCAGTTTATTGGAAAGATAGTAAGTGATGTTTACAGGATCGGGCAGTTCTTTATGTAAGTTACGCGAAACTTTAGAAATTGTATACGCCTTGTTTTTAGTAAAATCAAGACGCAGCCAAACGCGGCTTGTCACCATTAAGGCAAGTAAAAACGCTATTATAGACAATATTGTAATAATTGTTGTTTCTTTTTTTGTCACAATTTCCTCCTATTTCCATTTCCTAAAGAGGATAACTCTTGTATTAATAAACAAGAACAACGCTGTGCTTAAAACAAAGAACATTAAATCTCTTGTATCGATTAATCCCTTGGAAAAACTGTCAAAATGAAAGCTGAGAGAAATAAAATTGATGCTCCTCGCGAGCCAATGCGGAAGGTTAGTTGACATTGTTATCTGATTAATAAGCATAACCGCCATTAAAACAACAGCGCTTCCAAGAAAAGCTCCCGCCTGATTTTTAGAAAGACAGGACAGTAAAAGCCCCAAGGAAATAGCGCTTGCTCCCAGTAAAAAGGCTCCAAAGTATTCGCAGAAAATTGTTCCCGCGTCAAAATTCCCAAGAATACCAAGCGTTAAAGGAAGCGGCACTGTTAAAAGCAACATTGATGTTAATATGCCAAGAGCGGCGAAAAATTTTCCAAGCACTAAATCCCATTCTGTAAAAGGCATGGTAAGTAAAAGTTCCACCGTTCCTGTTTTTCTTTCTTCTGCCCAGCTCTTCATTGTAATAACAGGGATTACCAGAATAAAAACTATCGGGAAGATCGCGAAGTATGAGCGCAGGCTTGCCTGATCCTGCGTAAAAAACTGCTGGAAGTAAAATAAAAAGATTGAGCAAAAAAGAAGAAAGAAAAGAACAGCGCCGTAAAAAGCGGGCGCGTTTAAATATTGTAAAAACTCTTTGCGCGCAAGAGTTAAGGCGCGGTATGGTATATATTTATTCATTATTCAGCTCCTGTAAGTCTTACAAAGATATCTTCTATGCTGATCTTTTTGCGGTTCATTTCGAGTATCTTAAAACCGTTTGAAACAGCCCAGTCAAAAATACGCTCGCCTGAGTTCATGCCCCCATCCCGCGAAGGCACAAAAAAGGCGGCGCTTACAAAGCCGTCTTCGGTAGTTTCGACTAACATATTGGACGTTCCATCAAGATGAGCCAATCTGTCTTTAACAGTCTGCGCGTCAGCATTTTTAAGAACAAGCTCCCATGTGTCGCCGCCCTTCATTGAACCCGCGATTTCTTCCGGGCTCCCTTGAGCCGCTATGCGCCCGTCATTGATAATTAACACCTGAGTGCAGATAGCTTCTACTTCCTGCAAGATATGCGTAGAAAGAATAACGGTTTTTCGTTTACCCAACTCTTTAATGAGCGAACGTATTTCTATAATTTGGTTTGGATCGAGCCCTGTTGTGGGTTCGTCTAAAATTAAAATGGGCGGGTCATGAAGTATTGCCTGCGCCAGCCCCGCGCGCTGACGATATCCCTTGGAAAGCGTTTCTATTCTGCGTCCCCTGTAAGGAATTAGACCGCAGGCTTCAAGGCTCGCGTTAATAGCGGCGGCTCTTTCCACAATTGGAATCTCGCGCGCCTGGGCGGCAAAGGACAGGTATTCATCCACCGTCATGTCGCCGTAAAGCGGCACATTTTCCGGCAGATAGCCTATCTTTTTTTTTATTTCCAATGGATTTTCGTCCACCGGAATACCGTCTACATATGCCTTCCCTTCTGATGGAAAATGAAAACCGGTAAGGATTTTCATTACGGTAGTTTTTCCGGCGCCGTTAGGACCCAAAAAACCTAATACCGCTTTGTCACCGACAGAAAATGAAACATCCGAAACAGCCTGCACATCTCCATATTGCTTGGAAAGGTTTTTTACTTCTATCTTGGCTTGAGTATTCATATTGATATTTTAACAATTTCAATCTTCATATTCAATCGGGAAAACCATGCGGTCGCGGCTTAAAACTGTTTGCGGAAAAATTGCCTGAGCTTCGCCGAGTATCTGTTTAAGCTCATGCTCAGTGTAACGCGGGCTGTAATGAATGAGCGCGAGTTTTTTAACCCCCTGCGAAGAAGCGGCAAGCCCCGCGGCTTCCGCCGCTGTCATGTGCTTTTTAGCGTGAGCGTCTTCGGCAAGAGCCTTTTCAAACATTCCCTCACAGATAAAAAGATCGGAACCTATCACATGGGTAGAAATTTCTGGCAGCGCGAGAGAATCTGTTACAAAAGAAAATTTTCTTCCCTGCCGCGGAGAACCCATAACATCATCAGGTTTAATTGTTCTGCCGTCTTCTGTTTGAATATCCTCGCCCTTTTGCAATTTACCCCATAATTTTCCCATTGGAATATTGAGCATTTCCGCTTTTTGCGGATGAAACTCTCCCGCTCGCATATCTTCTTCCAGCGCGTAACCGTAACATGGTTTTGTATGCGAAAGCGGAAAGCAGCGCACATGGAATCCATCGCCCTTGTAAACAATACCGGGCGAAGAAATTTCCTGCACAATAATTTCATAATTGATATACATATCCAAAACGCGGCGGCTCGATTCTATATATTCCGCAATCTTGGGCGGACCAATTATATATAAAGGATCGTCCCTGTCAACCTGCGACGAAAGCATTAAAAGCCCGGGTATTCCCGTAACATGATCCGCGTGAGTGTGGCTGATAAAAATTACGGATATTTTTTTCCATCTAAGATTTAGCCGGCGTAAGGAAACTTGGGTTCCCTCTCCGCAGTCAAATAAAAACAACTCGCCTTCTCTGCGTAAAAGAACAGATGTTAAATGCCTGTTAGGCAGCGGCATCATCCCGCCGCAGCCAAGAATAAAAGCTTCTAGATTCATATCGGGAAAAATGCCTCTTGTCTATCTCAATCGCTTTTTGGACTAATTTTATACTGTTTAACTTCATCACCCGCGACAATCGCGCAATTGCGTCCGCTGCTCTTGGCTGTGTAAAGCGCTTTATCCGCCAGGTCATAAAGACTCTTGGTATCGTAAGGTGTTCCGCAGCGCACGACATAAACGCCGATACTCATTGTAACATATTCGTTTACTTTGGATTTTTCATGTTCGATTTTTAAATTTCTGATTGTTTCAGTCCATTGACCGATTATTTCATCAGCATGCGCGGGATCTTTCTCAAACCAGAGCAGCGCGAATTCTTCGCCGCCGACCCTTGCCGCGTAAACGCCAAGCGCGCTCAATGAATTTAAAGCGCCGCCGATTTTCTTTAGGCATTCATCGCCGCCGGGATGCCCATAGTGGTCGTTGTAAAATTTAAAGAAATCGATGTCGGCAAGCGCGATGCACAGCCATTCATCCGATGTTCTGTAGTTGGACAAGAATCTCTGGAAGGTCTGGTTAAAGTCGCGGCGGTTTCTAAGCTGCGTTAATTCGTCGGTAATACTTTGATCGACATATTGGTTACGCTCATCCTCAAGTTTAGTCGTGCTTAATTCCATCCCCATTCTGAGCTTTGTAATATGCCAGCTGAAATAAACGCTTAAGGAACCAGCGATAAAAGTATTTACAATATCGTAAGTCCAAAGCGCTCTATCTTTAACAAAAACAGATGAACACATAAAAATAATCACTCCGCCCAATGTAAGCCCTAAGTTAAATTGAGGAGGATTGATAAAAAGTAAAAGAGAACAAACCAAAAAACAACCAAAAAGAGAAGCGATATCATTCGGGTTTGACAACACTCCGATGTATGTTCCCAAGAAAATTACATTAGCGTAAAACAAGGTTAATAAAAAATAAATCGCGCGTTTTTTAACATTTATTAGCTGCATTAAATAGTTCGCGATTAACGAAATTATTCCGGCAATGACTGCGACACCTACAAAAATTCCAGCCTTAATAAAATCCCTATCCTCAAACACAATGGGAAAAAACGAAAAACAAACCGCGAAAATCGCGACAATAGCATTACCATGCCGCAGATTTAGCAAGTTGTTATTGAATACATTGTTCATACATTCCTGGTACTGCTCACGACCGAACGAGTAAAAACGCCAGGAGTACAAAAATTTTCGCATATTTTCCTTCCTTAATTGAGTATATTACATATATATGCTAATTGGAAGCGAAAAATCCATGTTTTTAGTAAAAAAAACCGGGGTCAGAACTGTGTTCTGCTGCGCTCGGCAAAACCTGTCAAATTTTGAAATTCCATGATTGAACCGTCATCCAATTGTACTTTGCCCGAGAAAAAGCCGCAGACCTGCCGCCTTGTGGAGTTATGAAAGAACAACCTGCTTTTATCGATTCTCTCCTGGTGAGGCTGGAACGACATTTCCAGTCTGTTATCGTTGCTTGTAAAGCGCCAGACGGTATGCATACTGGATAAGGGGATGTGGAAGGTAACCTGATCGAGCTTGTGAAGTACCCCGTCAACAAAAAAACCGTTTTCTGTCCCCATGGAGAAATCCGCCCAACTGTAACCAACACATAAACCGAGCAATTTGCCATCGGTCATTCCGCTTGCCACAGCCCAATAACGAATATCGGCTTTTGGACGGAGACAGCGCGACCAGTCAAAAATACCCCACGCGCTTCCCCGGTTAAATATAATCTCGGTGCTTCCGAATTGCATCATTCCTTCGGTAAAATACCAGGGTGAGCATCTGATATACCTAAAAGCTTTGTTTGCCGTTCTCCATGGCTGATTTGTAACCAAAGATTGCTGTTCTTCCTGAGGTGTCAGAATTAAAGCGCCGCGCAGGCTGCGATTATGACCAAAGAGCGGAATATCCGCCTTAATGATTTTAGCGCCCTTGTCCATGCAGATAAATTCCAGACGCGTTTTTTTTCTGCGCCGCAATCCATACCCCCCGCGCCAGCGCACAGATCCGCTTTCGCTGTCTACAGGCAGCTGGTAAGAACCAAAAGGCATTATTGTTCTGAATGTTTGAGTAGAACGTTTTTTATCTCTCATCGAAATTATGGAAATATTCATATGACCAAGCCAGCCGTCGTCTTTAATCTCAAAAATAAACATATGGGTAGGACTGTGAATTATATATCGATCCGATTCTGTCAGCATCTGTTTATATGAATAAAGTGAACCTTGATCATAAAAAAACAATGGGTATCTTGCCCAGCCAAAATTATACGGATGCCCCTTTTCGTCCAGAACAGACTTGGGACTTATTATTTCATTTTGAGTCATGACGCACCTGTTTACAGGAATTGGCTTGCATGGTATCTATTAACATAACATGAAATATACTGGAATGAAAGCATTGGTAATGGGGCTTGGCTTACACGGCGGAGGTCTTGAGTCAGCCCGTTTTCTTCTTAAAAGAGGAGCTATCGTAACAGTAACCGATCTAAGAGACGAAAAAACTCTCGCGCCTTCTATCGAACAACTTGATAAAATTTGTTCTGAATTAGGCAGCGAAAAAGTGCGCTACATTCTTGGCAAACACGAAATAGAAGATTTCAAAAATGCCGATATAGTGATAAAAAACCCCGGCGTACGCCCCGATTCTCCATTTTTACAGGCGTCAAAAAAAATAGAAACAGATCTTTCGCTTTTTTTATCAGAATCCAAAGCGAGGCTTTTCGCGGTAAGCGGAACAAAAGGAAAAAGCGGAACAGCCTCTGCTCTCCATTGTATCTTACAGAGCAAAAGAAAATCGGGTAAAGCGTACCTTGGCGGAAACATAACTGTCTCTCCATTAACATTTTTAGACGAGCTTCGCGAAGATGACGATGTAGTGCTGGAACTTTCCAGTTTTCAGTTAGGTGACATAAAAACTATCGGCTGCGGTGAGCTTTTAAAGCCAAAAGCCGCGATTTTAACATCGATTATGCATGATCATTTAGACCGTTACGCATCAATGGATGAATATATAGGCGACAAGCGGAATATTTACCGGGGACAGGACGCGTCTTGCGTAACAATAGCAGGTGATGATGACTGGGGAAAAAGTTTTCGCGCAGAGACTAAGGCGCGCCCAATTATTTGGTCTAGCAATATTTTAGCAGAAGGACAAAGCGGCGGCTGGATAGATTCTGAAGGAAAGGGTGTGGCGCGTCTTTATAATTTTGAAGGCGTAAGCGAAGAACTCACAGAACTGGTACCGCGAGAACTTCTCGCGCCCGGCAAGCATCAAAAATTAAATATGCTCTCCGCCGCTCTTGCCGCTTATGCTCTTGGCGCGCAAGCGCAAGAAATCCGCGGCGCGTTAGCCGAATTTAAAGGCATTGAACACCGCCTTGAATTTTTTCATGAAGCAAAGGGGATACGTTTTTACAACGACAGCGCCGCAACAATCCCGGAAGCTGCCGCCGCATGCATCGAAGCATTAACAGAAAACGCTTCCCTTGTTTTAGTCACAGGTGGCACCGATAAAAATTTAGATTTTTCTCCGCTTGCCGCCGCGGCGAAAAAAGCAAAGGCGATTATTCTGCTCGCCGGAAGCGGCAGCGAAAAACTTTCCAAGTTGTTAGCTGAAAACGGCGTTGCCGCAGAAGGCCCCTTTGATGATTTGGACAAGGCTGTTAAATGCGCCGCCAGCAAAGCGTCTAAAGGTGATAATGTAGCGCTTTCGCCGGGCTGCGCGAGCTTTGGAATGTTTCTAAATGAGTTCGACCGCGGCCGCAAATGGAAAGAAGCGGTAGAGAGATTAACTTGACAGGAGTTCAATGTGGACTTGGAGATGCTGCAAAAAAGGGCGGGGATAATAAAACAGGTACGCGCTTTTTTTGACAATAAGGGCTACCTTGAACTGGACACTCCCCTTCTCTGCTCAGATTTAATCCCCGAATCCTGCCTGGAAGTTTTTGAAACCAAGCGTATTTACCCGCACGGCAGTAAAAAAGAAAGCCAATCTTTATGGTTAATCCCCTCACCGGAAATTTGGATGAAAAAAATTATCGCGCAGCATAAGGTGAATGTGTTTCAGATTTGTAAATGTTTTAGAAACGGTGAATCTACCGGGCGCTTGCACAACAGCGAATTTACAATGCTTGAATATTATACGATGAATGCGGATTATATGGATTCTTTGGCGTTAACGGAGGAATTGTTTAATTTTTTAACCACAGAGAACACAGAGTACACAGAGGCGCAAAGAGAAGAAGAAAGAAAATCTAGCCAAGACGCTAAGTTCACAAAGGAAAGAAAAAGAATTTTTTTTGAACGCATTACAGTTGCGGAGGCGTTTAAACAATACGCGGGCTTTGATCTTTTTGAGGCGGCAACTGAGGGCGCGGATGCTATGGCTTTTCAAGCGCGGCGTCTTGGGCTTGAACCTATGCAGGGCATGACAGTAGCTCAGCTTTACGATTTAATTTTTATTCATGCTGTTGAGCCGCACTTAAAAGGTGACAAACCTGTCGCGCTTTTGGATTACCCCGCGTTTGTGCCATGTCTGGCAAAAAAAGCGGCTAACGATAAAACAGTAGAACGCTGGGAATTGTACTGGAACGGGATCGAACTCGCGAATTGTTTTTCTGAGGAAATAGACCCGCAAGAGGTAAAAGATTTTTTTAATAGCGAAGAAGCGGAAAAAGAAAAAAATGCTGTTGTGCAGCACAATGTAAACCATGATTACTGGAAAATGTTTGAAGGGCAAAATTTCCCGCGCTGTTCCGGTGTTGCAATCGGCTTAGACAGGCTGATTATGGCACTAACCGGTAAGGCGAGCATCGACGCGGTGCTGGAGATATAGGGAGAAGATCTCACACGGATCCGCAAACCGAAGGTTTGAAGGAGGATCTGGAAACAACATTCTGCTTTATTTCTATTTCAATCTCTGGCTCGTTTCTTCACATTAGAAAAACCGGTGCAGTCAAATTCCGCGGTAAAGATATCGGCTTCTTCGATTACAGGGCGCACTTGAGCTTGCCCCTTAAAGCGGTAATTGACCTGACGCATTGCGATTACATCGTCTAACAGAGAACGGGGCATATTGATAAAATTCATTTTAAAAGTAAATCTCGCTTCCGCGCTTGCTTCCGCCGGGATCTGAAAAATAACTTTATGCGTATGATACGTGGCGGCTTCTAAACGATTATTCGCTGCCAGAAAATTCTCGCTGGTACCGTCCGCCCAGAAATAATTATTACCGAATAATTCGTAATTAATCGAAAAAAGTTCCATGGCAAAATCGTTGGTATTATCAATTTTGATTAAAGCTTCGAATTCTGTAACGACAAGATCAGCTTGAATTATATAGATCGATACAATATCAAATTTTGGTTCCAGTATAATACGCTCGGGAGGAGGAGGCGCCACAGGGGGCGGCGATTTACACGCGGACAATAGTAAAATAATCGTAAAAATAATCGACATTTTACGCATATCTAATTATCGGCGTTTATTATAAGGCTGTTAACTTAAGCGTACGATAGTTCACCGTAATAAACAGTATCATTCTCAGTTCCGACGGCGCTTACAAGATTATCAGCTATTGAACAGCTATTGGTCTTACTCAAAAGACCGCTTTCAAAAAGACTTGCCGCAAGGGCTCCTCCGCAGGCATTTAAACGGCCATCCAGAATACCGGAGGCAAGAGCAGGCGAATTCCTTTCAGAAAAAAGCTGTAAAACCTCTTCTGCCAGAAGACGGGCTGTCGCTCTATCGTTATCGTAGGAGAGATTGCAGGAAACTATAATCAAAGTTTCGTTTAAAACGGGCGTAATTACGGTTTTTAGAGCCTGGGCAAGGTCGTAAATATACTGAGCCTTTGGCTGTCCCATCAAAATGGGCACTATCGAGGCTTGCGGAAAGCAATATTTTACAAAAGGAAGCAGAATTTCTATGGAATGTTCCCCAAGATGAGGGATATCATTAATTTCAAAGACGCTGCTGCTGAATTGAAACTGCTCAGTCATCTCTTGATCCACAGGAATATTGCCAAGAGGGGTATGAAACGCGTAAGAATTTGATAAAAAGAGCCCATTTTCACGTTTATCGTGGCATGGACCAAGGATTATTACCCTTTTTATATCATCGCTGCGCCCTAAAGCGGAGAAAAACGCGTCGGCAACGAGCTGTCCTGAGTAACTCCACGCTCCATGAGGGGCAATTATCGCCTGCGCGCAGCCGCCTCTGCCCTCTTCAAGGTCAAAAGATCTTAGATATTCGAGAACTTCTTTCCTTTCTTCGGGGTAGAAAATTCCGGAGCCTATAGGGCCGCGGACCCTTCTTTTCTGGGCAAGCATAGCTTCCATATATATTAACTCTAGTCTTTGCCGATGTCATATGCAAGGAAAAATAAGGGAATTTAGAAAATAGTTATATTGATTATTGCGCTTATTTCTTAAGTTTAAAATTTTTCTTTAAAAGACTGACAAGAGGCTTTATTTTATCATCGAATTTATTGGCGATAAAAGCGGCGCTTAAAAGGTCGGCGCGCTCCTTGGAAAGCCAGTTGTAAAGCCTTTCTCGCACTTCTAAATCCGTTCCTTCGCCTAAAACAATTTTCACCATTTTAGTAATTTCGCCTGTTGTAAAGGAAATCCACTGATTATTACAGCGCATATGATAACCTGAGCCTGTTTCAGAGATTTTAATATCGCTGAAGCCGTCAGATGAAACATTAATTTTTTTCGCGGTTTTTATTTTTTCTGTTTTTTGCCGCTCTGTGTCATTTATTATAGTTTGATTTAAGGCATCAACCTGCATGTTGTATAAATGTATATGCGCCTGCTTTATAAGAAAAGCCAAGCCCTCTTCATCAAGCTTGGGAACAAGCCCTCTTATTTCTTTTATAAGCGTTTCTTTTACAGCAGATTTTTTAGCCGACTTTTTGGCTGTTGCCGTTTTGGCGTTACTTGAACCTGATACTTTCGCCATATCTTATTATACTACAAAATCCGGCAATTTTCAAGCGAACGGAGCCTCTCTTCTTCCACCTTAACATGCAGATTTTTTTCCTGTGTCGGGATAACTAAACCTTTTGGTCCGTCTTTAGCTCTGCGTAAATATTTTACCTGAGTATAAAATAAATCACCCTTGCCGTTGTTCCTGCCCTTTGAATAAAAAATCGCTAGGCTTCCCGCGTCAAGTAAAATATCGAGTGGAACTGACTTCCCTGCTCTTTGTTTAATAAACACGTATGAGCCGTGATAATCCCTAGCGTGCAACCACAAATCGTTCCCCTTTACATGACGGCGTAAAAGCTCATCGTTTTCTTTCGCGTCTCTTCCTACAATGATTAACCAATCGCCGCGCTTGAATGTAAGCCCCGGACGCGATTTATCTTTTTTAGAAATATTAGAGACGCCCAAACGGTTCGATTTTTCAGATTTTAAAAGTTTCGCAAGAATGAGCGGGTTTGTTTCAGCTAACAGTTTTTCTAGTTTTTCCGAGACTTCTTTGTATTCCTTTTCGCCCTGCTCAATTTCTCTTTGAATATCAGTTATGCCATTCTTTGCTTTTTTATATCGAGAGTAATAGTTCTGCGCTATTTCCGCGGGCGTTACGCGAGCTTCAAGTTCTATGCGTAATATTTCGCCGCCGCTTTCAACTTCCAGCCATTGTGAGTCAGGCTTTATATCAGCGATATTTGATAAAATTAAATCACCGTAAATTTTAAAACGTTCCGCATCCGCGAAAGAAGCTTCTTTTTCTCTTAATTTTTCAAGTGCGGCGGCTATTTTACCAAGGCTGCCTTCGTAATTGCGCCTTGCCTGTTCACGCAGCGCTTCCAGCGAAAGAGAACCGCCCTGCTCGGTGTAAAATTCTTCGATTTTTTTGTTAAAAGAACCTTCGCCGGGAAGCTCGCGTATAAAAAACTCACGCTTTGGCTTTTGTTTTTCTTCTTCCCTCTGTGAACTCCGTGGTAAATTTTCTTCCTGGTTATTTTCAGGCGCGTAATGCCCGCCTGTTACCTCGCCGCGCTTGGGATTGCGGCGCATCGCGTCCAACACTGTTCCGCTTTCGTCTGTAACGATAAAATTCGCGGCGTTCGACCAAAGGCGTATGTAAAGGTTATAAACAACAGTTTCGCTTTCAGAATCTACCGCTATCCCTGAACGTTTAACAACAATTTTAACAATGCGGTTATCGCCAAGCTGGCTTATATCCGTAACCCAGCCGTTCACAATTTTAGAAGATAAAAACTGCGCGAAACGCAGGGGTTTTTCGCTCTTTGGAACAGCGCGAAAAGTTTCATGAATCCTGCACGCGCCTGAACTTAAACTGATTAGCGCCTGTTTTGTTGCGCCATGTTTATGAAAGCGCAGTATTATTACATCGTAGGCGCTTTGCACAGCGCTTTGAATCTGCGCGCCCTGTAAATCAAGCTCATCGAGGATTAGGTTTATTTCTTTCCAGTTAAGGGACATGGGTTAAATATAACATATTTTTATGCTATAATAATCCTATGAAAAACAATATTAAAATTTCACTCTCCCTGGCGCTTCTTTTCATCGCCGTATTTATAATCTCTTCCTGTGATAAAGACTTAACAAAATTGACAGGACCTCTTACGAGCATAAAGGATGTAAAGGCTTACCTAGAATCAAGGCACAAAAGCGGCAGTACGCCAGATAATACTCTTCTTTTACCCATCGCTCTGGAAGGCGGACTTGGCATAATGACGGATGAAGACAGTCCCTGGCGGCAAATATTGCAAATGATTAATAATAAAGGCCTGTATGTAAATCTGGATCTGTCGTTATGCGAAATGGAAGCAAACGGAATATTTGATACTTTTAACGTATCAAAATCAGGTGAAAACTATATTGTTTCATTAGTATTGCCGAATGCCGCGGTTAAGATACAG
>Ga0209755_10004551_pt1 | contig 16337 bp, 16 predicted proteins | sample TergutCo191P1_FD_187301 | JGI IMG/M metagenome (GOLD analysis project Ga0209755, IMG submission 187301) | Cornitermes sp. P1 segment gut microbial communities from Petit-Saut dam, French Guiana - Co191P1 (SPAdes) (version 2) | ecosystem: Host-associated > Arthropoda: Insects > Digestive system... | reverse complement strand
CCTTTATTCTTTCTATCGCCGCGTTAACCGCGTTTTAAATTCATTCGTCCATAATTGAACCTTTCGTTCGTAGGATAAGGTATTCCATTCACGCTCGTGTCCGGGAACCGGCTGCCTGTCAATTATTAATGTCGCGCCGTCAAACGGGTTAATACCTCTGGCTACAATGGAATCAATCATTGAAGGATTATTTTCTAATTCATGGAAATAACCTGCCCATGTCGCAAAAATATCTGTGCCTCCTGCTTGCCATGCCGCCTGAGTAATACCAGAGCCTGGCGGCGGCCGCAGCTGCGCGTTGAAAGCGTTTCCGGTAAAAGGATGTCTGTCGTTATATACTGTTTGTCTGTATTCATTTTCGATTCTCCGCTGTTGATCTCTTTGCTCGGTAGGCGTAAGCTGCCGTGTACCTCTTCTGTATTCTGTCCATCCGCCGGAATTATTCCTTCTCATCACTATAGGATTAGCATTATCATCATAATCAAGATAATAAGTCCCGGCATGCTGTCCGCTTTGAATTACAAACATTCCTTTAGGAATTGGATCTCTTTCACGATCATTTGTTACCATCCATCTTGGTATTAATTGTTCACGAGTTATCCCAAGTATATTACTTACATAACCTAGTTCTTTGTTTCGTACAGCTAATGATTCATTTTTAAATGTAGAATGTCTCCAAATATAATCTGTTTCACTAGGTTCGTTAGAAAATAATCCAGCAGTTTCCATTCTAGTAGGTGAAAATACTTGATGATTAGCCATACCATTCATAACCTCTCTACTCCATGATGCTAATTTCGTTAATTCACTTTCATTTGTAGGTGTTTGTCCCCAAATTAATTTATCACTTATATCTCCAACAATAAAACCTTTAATACGATTATCAAGCTCTACTGGGTTTGTAACTCCACTCCAGAATGAATCCATGACAAAAGAAACGGTATCCTGAATAAATAAACTTCTTTGTGATTCGCTTATATTACTTCTAAGAAAATATGGATTATCTCTATTATCATCTCTGTATGTATCATAATCTAATAATTTCCTGTATACACTCCATAATTCAGAATGTTCATCTTCTTGAATTATTTGACGCATTTCATTTTTAAATGTTTGAAACCAAGTTTCTCGTCTATCATACCAATTTGAATCTGCAATCGCTCCATAACCATTTGTTTGTCTGTACGCATTTTCTTGAAGACTAATAAATTTTTCCCAAGCATCTTTTAAACTTTCAACATGAAATCCTTCTCCATTTTCTCCTGTAATTACATAATTTCCTCCTCCAGGTAAAACAGCTCGAATCATTCTGCCCGGAGTAATTTCAATTTTGGCTGCATCTGGACCATTTCTGCCTTGATTTAAATAACCTTCCAATGTTCGATAATCAAACCAGTTTTCCCCTCTATCTCTGAAATCTCGGTTTGAATTAGCATATTCACGATTATTCGGATTATAATATTTATTCCATTCCGCGCCATTTGTTCTTGCAAATCTAATTGCTTGATCAATTTCACCAGATACTATCAGCCTTTGGAAATAAGACTGTTTTTCGCGGTATTCCTCATAGTGTTCGCCTTGAATTCTCGCGGTCTCATTTTTGATTAATTCCTGTTCCCATTCATCCCTGCCTGAATAACCCCACGGCCTTTCTTCGGTGCCGGTAATATTGCCTTGTTCATCGTAGATATTAAACGAATTTGACGGCATAAAACCAAACGCGTCACGCACTTGCTGCATCGCGGTTTCAAGGTTATTCACATCGTCTATTTGTCTTATGAATCTGGCTGCCGCCTGTTGATACACATCGATTTCAAGAGCCTGGCGGTAAGCGTTTCTGCGTTCTGGATCGAGCCCGTTTCTTACGCCATGTAAATCAATTCTGTTATAGATAGCTTGCAACGTTTTCTGCGGCTCCCATCCTGCATCCATGTACCTTTGCACATCCGATTCAAAGTTAGTTTTCTCCCTGCTAATCCGCCATTTGTTTTCCTCGGCAAGCGTGTAGTTACGCGCCATTTCGCGTCTTTGAACTCTTCCCTGATCAAGCTGCTGCTGGTAATACTGCGAACCGTTTTTATTACCGGCAAGCCCGTGCTGCTCGTCGATTATATAATTTAATTTTGACAAGTATTCTTCAAACGCGTATTCATCACCTAACTCATCGGCGCTGCCGACAAACGGATTATCCCGAGTCCAGTTCTGGATGTTTGTCTGTATGATAGCATCATCATTAAAAAACTGCCTGTTAATTTCTTCCTGATTTTTCTTTGTTGCGTGATCTAAAACCTGCCCTGAAAACCTTGCTGCCGCGTTAAAAGCGTCCAATATTGAATTACTCATATCTACTCCTTTTATAAACTTACTCCGCTTAAAGCGCTGTTTAATTGATTTGTAATACTACTGTTATTTTTTTTCTTCCCCACGCTTCCCCATGGATTTTTCCAGTCGACTGTTTTACTCCAGCTTTCTATACCGGCTGCCATACCAAACCCTGACGCAGCGCCTTGGAAAATATTAGTAATATAATCAAGCGCGCCGGGTTTAGAATATTCCATCTGCCATTCATAGTTCGACTGCCCGAGGTTAGCGAGGTTCAGATTATAATCGTCCTGCATATTCTTTGCCTGTGTTTTGTAACCGCCCGGCTGCCATGAGGCCTCTTCAGAATTAATTGCATTAATACTCATGCCGGCGCTTGTAGCCAGCTGGTTTAAGTAATTTGAATTCTGTGTTTCCTGCATTTCGATATTACGTTCTAAACCCTGAGCGGCATACGAGCGAATCATTTCATTTGCGGCATTGCCCCTTGTACCGCTTGCGCCTTCCGCGGCAAGAGACTCACCGATGGCAGAGCTTGTCTGAATCCGCGCGTCCTGTATACCGAAAGCCTGATTCAATAGCGCGGAGTTAAAATCAGTTACGGATAAATCAACTTGAGTATTAAGGTTTTGTCTTTGCGTGTTTAATTGATCAAGCGCTTCATTTTTTTGTAAATTAAATACATTATCGCTGTATTCTTTACCGTACACGTACTGCTGCCATGCGGATTTTTTCTGTTGTTCCAAAGCTTCCTGTTCTTTTTTACCCTGATGATAAGTCGAAGCAGCTCCTAATCCGGCGCCAAGAATTGCTCCGATTGCAGGTATTAACCAAAACATTAATTTACCTCCGCATTTATTGATAATATTTTACATCTTGTAGGTTTGTCATGAATTAACTCAAACATTACATCGCGGTCCCATGTACCCGGGAATAAAGTTTTCCAGATACCTGTATAAGGCTCGCCGCAGGTAATAACGTCGGTTTTTTCATTAGGATACGCTTTAACATTTGGCATGTAACTATCCTGAAAGCGTATCAAAATATTTTTTATATTATTCGGTTTCATTTTATCGTTCGCTAATATGGGCATGCTTTTTACGCGGCTTGCGTATGGGTAACCGGCATAACCGTCATAAGATATAACTCCGAAATCATATTCAGATAAACTGACTGGAGATTTCACGTAACTGTCAAGATATATATTAGTATCTTCCCGCAGCGCTTCAAGGAAAAAATAATCTCCTCTTTTTACAAGCAGGTATATTTCATCGTAACCATTAACTCCGGGTAATACCGCAGCGCTTAATATTCTACCTTCTGTTGTAATCCTGCCCCATGCGAACGTCCCTGTGCTTCTTTCATATAAAAGCGTTACCGCGATTCCGTCCTCGCGCGTGATAAAAAGTTTTGTATAAGGCGATGATATAAAATCAAATTCTTTAACAGGACTTTCGCGCAGCATGTTTTCTGAAACAAGAGCCATGTTATTTGCGCGGAAATTATTATCCTGCTGAGGAATATAATATTCAACCATCGCTTTTTTTCCGGTTTGAAAGAAACAAGTAGCGTCGCCAATTGCTGTTCCCTGTATCCCGTCACTGCCGTACCTGCTGTTAAGCACCGCCTGCACATTAGCGGCATGTATCCCGGGAGGAATAATCCATTCAGCAGTTTCAGTTCCTACAATAATGCCCTTATTTACGGCAAGCCATTTAATGGCGTCATTCATATCGGAAGATATTTCGAATGTAAATCCGCAGTCAGGTGTAGGGTAGGAATCAGATTTTATATCTTTTGTATAAAAATTTACATAAATATTTTGGGTTGCTTTTAAATAATTAATTATTTTCAACTTGTATTCAGACGGTATATTATAATACCATTTATTAATCCCATTATCCTCTGAATGCAGAAGGTATTTCATTGTATTAGTTATTTTATTAAATATAGAATCAACAATTGAATTTAGTTCCTGAACACTAAAAGAATATTTTTTATCTATTTGAGATATAGTCTGATAATCACTGTTTGAGTTATTATAAATATAATCACCGTTATTTTTATTTATATATTGATGTTCATAATGCCTTCTTTTTAATTCATCTTCTCCGGCAGTTATAGTTTCGCGAATTAATAATTTTATTTGTTCATCATTTTTACCGGCAATATAATTATCTCCAATTTTGATATCTTTTTTATTTTCCTGCCATGAATACCATTCATTGCCATATGTTCTGTATCTGGTTCTAAACACAAACTGTAAATTATGCACGCCGTAATTAATGTAATATTCATTTTCAGTCCATCTTTCAAGATCACTCATTAATGGCCTGCGTGTAAAAGTAAAATATTTAAAATACCCTAAATTAAAACGGTTATTATACCAACCGTTAGAATCTTTGGTTTCAGCCGCATTATAAGTGTTAAGCTTAGAATTTATTTCATTTTCGATTCTGACTTCATTAAACAGCGCCCGGTTTAGACTGCCTTCGATTTCAATTTCGCTGCCTTCTATAGACAGTATTCTTGCTCCTTCCGGATAATATAGCGAATCAATATAATATTCGTTCATTGGCTTTACAAATTTAATAGCGATTTCCGGTATTTCAATTTCCAGTTTGCCGTCTTCTTTAATGCTTGCGTAAATTGATATATATTCTCTTACTTCAACCAGGAATTTTTTATATGTAGAAAAGTTATGAATATTATCGGACGAACTTACAAATATTCGTTGAGGATTGTTTATTGTTCCTGCAAAGATTAATCTGCCGTTAAAAAAAGTAACAGCTCTTGGAAAGTTATTTTCGCTTTTTAGTATATTATCATTAAAATAAAAATCATCAAACTCTAATATTCCATTCTTTAACTCATCTGCGGCTTCAATTGTAATATCATAATTAATTAAAAAAATGCTTATTCTTAAATAGTTATTTTCGTATTTTACTTCCAAAGGAGCATAATTCTCATGACAGAGAATCATTGTATCAAAGTTCTGAGCATATTGGACTTCGGTTATTTCAGATAAATTATTATAAAGCTGTAGACCAGTACCGTTATTAAAAACAGAAGGAGTATCATTAAGCGTACCGTTTTCAATTTTAAATACTGTAATAGTCCCGGGTGTAAGATAAAGTAAAAAACCCAGCGACCTGTTAACAACAAAGGGAATAATTCTGCCATCTCCTTCATCGAGCTTTAAAAGCCTTTCCATACCTCCGCGGCGTTTAATCCCGCCTGTCGGAATAACGTCAAAATTTTCCATTCTGGAAACGCCGCTGAAGTACTGCGGTATATCAATTCTGCCGAATAAATTTTCCGATAATTCGCCTGACGCGAAATTAGTTATTAACATATTAATTACCGTCTTTATATTTAGATATCCTATCTCCTAATAATTCCATTAGAAGAGATACAACAGCTGGTGAACACTGTTCAATGGGAACTGACTTACGGATATAAATATCAATTTGTTTTGTTTCATTATTCCAGCAGTATATTTTTTCTCCTACAGTTACGCAGTCTTTTGTCGGCATATTTACTCCTTACCCAAGCCCTAATTCGTCAGACCACCATGGATCTTCCTTAATTTTCGCTGCTTTTGATGAGCGGCTTGCGTCAATTGCTTCCTGTTTAACAAGTAACGCTTCCTGCAGTAATTGCATGTGCAATTTAGGCTGCTCGGATAATTTAACAGCAAGCTTGGCGGCAAGCTTCTTTTCGATATATTCAAAAAACTTAGGTTCGTAATCAAGCGCAATGTAATCGGGATAATCGCTTACGGGCGCCGGATCTTCCGGCAGCTCACCTTCTGCATTAATATCTGAAGGCTTGCCGGGGTAAAGAGTAATGTCTGGAACTGTCCACGGCTGCCCGGCTGTCAGGTATTCATTTCCAGGATTTTCACCTAACTCCATTGTTACAACTGCAATCGGCCGCAGCGCTTTACCATTGGAAACATAGAGCAATTCCGCTTCAGGATCATCGGTTAAAATCAATCTGTCTTCAACAATAAAATATTCATTATCCTGCAATTCAATAGGTTTTGCGCAGTCATAGGGAACGTCGTACGAATAAAGGTATTTTTCATTTTTTATAACAGGCCTACCTGTACGGACCAGCCTGTCGCGTTTACGGCCGCCTACCCATTCAACTTCAGATAACGCTTCAAGGAATGTGGATAGATAATAAGATTTACATATCTCATAACTTGTATTATCTGCATTGATATCCGCTTTAGTTATCGGAGCCTGCCCGATAGCGAATAACGCGCGGTTAATTAATTCAAGGTTCATGTTCATAAAGTTTTCAATTCCGCAATAGCGGCGTCTCTTGCAGCGGCCAGGGTTTTCACAACATCCGGGATTTCCGCATATAGATCGTTGTTATATTTAATTCGATCAATAGCGTTATCAATTTTTCCTAACCGATCTATTATTGTGATAATCTGATCGACTTTGCTTCCTTCAATTACATTAAAAATATCCATACAATTCTCCTCCTGTAAAATACCTGACTGCCTGAAGGCAGCCAGATTAATTCGCGATAATTTGATTACCTAGCCGGTTCAAGCACCCCGAAGGGGCAGCCCTCCTGTAATAAAATTATTACCAATTGTAAAATAAATAGCGTCAAGTGCCGCAGTATTTAATGTTTTTGACAGACTGACATATTCATCAGCATTAAATTTTATAATGAATGAAAAACTATCAGCGATTATATCAATAGTTATTTCCGCATATAGCGGCATCGCTATTGAAACCGTATCCGGTGTGACATCACAGAACTCCGCGATGTTTCCGAATAATACAACGCTAGGCGGAAACTCCTGCGCCGCGCTGCTGCCTTCCTGAGCCGGTATAAAACCGACCAGAACGACAGCCATCATAAAAATAAAAAGTAACTTCTTCAAATTACCCTCCTGAAAAATAAAGCCGGTTTTACGCACCGGCATTTTACATGCCCTATATTTCTCATGTAAAGCGGATGTCACTAGGCGGACTCTTACCATTACTATTCTTTTTTATCTTCCACCGGTTCGAAGTGTGGAACTTCCAGTTTTTCCACGGATGTGATAATATCACCTTTCCTGTGGTAATCGCCGCCGAATGTGCAGTCGCACTTACAACAGTAGCGATAAGTTTTCGTTTCCTTGTCAGCTGGCGGTTGTGTCTGCTGTTGGTTTTGCTGTCCGTTATTATTGTTAAATACTCCCATTTACAAACTCCTTACTTACCCAGGTAAGAATTGATAATCGCCTGAATCTTCCCTGTGAAGTTACCTGCGATAGCCGCTTTGAGATACCTGAACTTAGTTTTCGGAATGGGAAGTCCGTAACCTTCGTTGATCATCTCCGGAGTGACAGTGCCGCTGACAACGATGTTAGTATAAACGCCGGATTCGGTGTCACTGCCTTTGATAGTCAGCGTAATACCCGCGGCGCTTGTAATTGAGCCTTCAGGCAGCTTAAGATCAACAGTCATGCGTTCGGCTGAAGCTTCGCCCATGTTGATGGTATTCGGACAATCCCCCGCTGCGCTTAAAGTTCCGAAGTCGTTTAACGCGTCATAATGAAACGCAATATTCATAATTTATTATTCTCCTTAAACGAGAGCGCTCTCTTTGCTGGTTATGGCATCCATACGGCGGCAGCGAAGGTCGCGGATATGGGTGATCGGTTTACCCCAGGGGTCTTGCGCGGTGTACGCGACGTTTTCTTTATCCCTTGCAGCTTTGTCGATTTTCTTAAGAACATCGACATTAGAATACATGGCGTAAGTTATCGCGCCTTTAGGCAGCTTGTAGCTGGCATCGATAATAATATCGATAAGGTCTGCCGCGCTGATGGTCTTAATCGAAATGTTGACAATGCGGATTAAAGCATCCGGAGCTTTAACGGTAATACCGTACTGCGCGGAAAAATAATCCTTATACGCCGGGTATTCATTACCGGTATCATCCTTAACGTCCACAAGTCCGCGGTCTTCTCTTTTTATACCCACTGAGTTTGATCCTTTCGGATAAATCATGTGAAGTAAATCACGGCCAAACGCGCAAAGATAAATACTGGTTGTTTCGCTTCCGGTTCCATTCGCGTTAACGACATTTTCATCAGCAAGGGTATTGCGTCTGCGCAGAAGCCCTTCAAACTCTTCCGGTTTTCTTTCATCGCCGTTAACGATTGTATCAGCCTGAGTGAGTCCCATTCCTTTAATGATACCTGTCGCCTCGCTCATACGCGCGGCGTTTTGATTTCCGGAATGGATAATCATCTCCGCGTCTACTACGGAATACTCCGCGAGCATCGCGATGCGGTCCTGAATTGGTTTGGTCTGCGTGGCGACCTTACCGACACCTTTGTTATAAATGCGGTGTTGACCCATTGGTTTTATATTGCGCTGAGTCGCGATATTAACGATTCCGTTATTGCACTCGAAAGCCGGAGCGTCGATCATGAACTCGTTTGTTGTGCGCAATAATTCGATAATGTTAAAAGGATCAGGGGCGTTGGCGCGTCTTGCGATTTCCAGCGCTGTCATCTGATCATTCAAATTCAATGTAGGCATTGAAATTCTCCTTAACTGTTATATAAGGAACCTCCATCTTCAATAGATTTTAATGAGGCACCCGCTCCACCGCCTTTAGAGAATCCGCTTTCCGCGGTCATTTTTCCGTAAGCAATGAAGGCTTTGATAATTTCCGGCTCCGCTGAAAGTCCCGCACCGGAAAGCAGCTTCGCGATATTCGGTCCAGCTGCGGTTAAACCGCGCTTCAGCATTTCCATGTTTTCTTTGTATTTCGAGCCGTATTCTTTCTCAAGCGCGGCAACGGTATCAGTTTGTTTCTGCTGTAAGCGATCATGGAGTGCTTTTTGATTTAACGTACCTATTTCCTGTAAACCTTTAAGCATCGCAGCTGCCTGCGTTTCGGTCAGGTTAGCTGCAAATGCCGCGGTTGCGTAAGTCGCGTTATCGCTGTTCTTATCCTTTGCGAAACTGTAGCCGTCCGCTGTCTTTGGCCTTCCTGCTTTCTCCCAAAATTCCGCAACCGCCTCTGCTGTCGCGTCCTTCCCGGGTAAAACAATCCCGCCTGACTTGCCTTCCAGTTCAAGATAAGCCTTCGCAAAATCAGGAATAGATCCAAATTTCGCAAACTTCGCGGCTATCTCCGGATTGTCGCGCATGTCCTGTTTCAGCTGTTCTGTCCAGGGAGCCAGTTTAAGTGTTTCCACTTTTGGCGTATCCGCCTTTGGACTTTTTACATCACTTCCGGTTTCTTTTCCCCCCGCGGCATTATTCCCTTCAGGTTTTGCCGCAGGCTTTTGTCCGTCCGTGCCGGCGAATGCGTTGTTTAATAATTCAGCGTTAGCGGCTGCCGGTGATCCGCTCTCCGTTGATCCGTTGACATCTCCCTCGTCAGCAAACCATTGCAAATCGATTTTGATCAATGATTCTTCTTTAGGTTTCGTCATATTATTTTCCTCCTCCGTAAACGGCGGTTTCAGCAATGAAGTCAGTTAAAACTTTTTCTTCTTTTACTCCCAGCCGCTCCCGAATAAAAAATTTTGCATAATTATTTAAATACCTTTCACGAGCATTATCTGCTTCTATGAATAATCCAAGATCTGTTAAAAGCATATTAAGCACTATTTTGCCTTCGTCAGTACCGAAAACTTTCCGGCATGTTTCAACTAACATTTTATTTTTCGCTTTTTCTGATAACCTTGTATTATTCCAAAATCCGATTATTGCGTTTTTTATATTCATTGAACTGCTCCCATTCCTGCCATCTGTTGATTCATTTCAGACATAATAGATCCCGGTTTTACAGGTTCATTAAGTTTATTTGCATTCCCCATGATATTTTTTTGTGTCTCCATCGCCGCGGCTTCCTGCCGCTGCTTCGCTTCCTGTTCAGCTCTCTGCTTTCGCAGTTCCTCGATATCTTTTTCTTCTCGAATCGCTTCCTGCGGAAACCCGACGCCTTCAAGTCCTCGTTTCATCGTCACGTCAAAGTCCACAACATCAAGCGCAGCCGGCGCAATTTTAGATATAGCGCCGATTATATTAATCGCCTGCCCAATACCGGCAGATTCGTGGTATTTCTTCTGCGCTTGCGCGAGAGGACCTAAAAAATCAACCTTAAGTTCAGCTCCGGAATTAGCGAGCGCTATGGGCGGCTGAGGTATCTTCCCCTGCCGCCAGAGAATGTTAAAACTTCTTTGAATTATTTTTTCCAATGCGGAATTTATATTTACAACAATATCTGATAGGGTAGCGGCTTTTTCGCCCTGCAGCTCCATAACTTCCGTAGCAGTCATGTTCGGTCTATTCTGCTGCTGTAACGCTATAAAAAAATCAACAAAAAACCAGTCTTTAACCTGATCAATTTTTTTATTATATATTTCAAGAGTAATTGGAAAGTTTAATCCTGAGTTTACAGGCGATACAATTTGCTGTGGATCTTTAAAATAGTTGTATCCGTTTGGCACTACGTTAACATGATCCCTCATGGAATCAGGAACATTATAAGCGGGAGAACCTGCCATCTGCGCTATTTTTAATATTTGTTCGTCCAGTTTATTTAATATTCGGATATCGTCTAACGCTTGAATTGCCGGCGATTCTCCGTAAGGAGTGCCGGTTACAGGCTCCCATATAAAAACAGCGAACGGAAAATCATTATACCCTGATTCCATCAGGAACCTGTTTTCACTTTCGTCAATATAAATTGACGCGTAGGGCATATTCTTAACGTCGGTTAAATTTTCATCATACTCATCGCGCTTATATACCGCGTGAATAATAGTTATTTCTCTGTCAACGGCTTCCGAAGATGTTATACGATCAAGTTCTTCCTGCTGTATTTCACTTAAATTTTCTTTTCCGAAAAATGACGCGGCTTTGCTTAACGATATACAGTATCTGCGGAAAACTGTATCAATTTCATCGTATTCGTTTATATCAAAAAAAGTTTCCTGCGTTTTTAATGTTGTAAAACGCAGCCTGTTTTCTCCTTGTACTTCATCAATCAGCATAACACCGTGGCCGTATAGGACAGCGTTTTCAATCATCAACCCGGCTTGTTGATATAAATTTGATTTTTTGAACTCCGCGTAAAGTTTTCTCTCTACAATTTCCAGCCAGTCTTTGGCGCCGTATATTTTATCAAGGTTATGATGATCGTCAAGAGTAAGTTTCTGCCATACTATGTTAGGTGATATGGAGTAACCTACAAGCCCGGAACGAAGCGTGCGGTTGTATTGCGTAGGCCTGCCTGTGAATCTTTGAGAGCGTTTGGGAATTTTATCTGCGGGATTGTCCCAGTTAAGGACAGAAGGAGCGACGTATTTCTGAACTGCCTTCCAGTCGGAAAGGCGCTTGTCCCTTTCTTCCTTCAGGCGGTCAAAACGCCGTTTTAAACCAGATACCCTATCTTTTTCAGATAACATAGACACTCCTGCCGCGAATTAATTGGTATTCGCGGAAATTAGGTTTGTATCTATGACATCCGTTTCTGGGCAGCCATTGATTAGTAATTATTTTATAACATATATTTATAAAGCCCGTCAAGAGCTTTTTAAATTAATCGTCCGCAAGCGGATTGTAATAAGCGCTGCGCTTCGCCGCCAAATTCCAGCTGCCGTTTTGTTTTCGCAGCCAGAATATCGGATTATGCACGAAGTCGCTCATCATCGCATACCGTGATTCATCATATATATGATCTTCCAGTTTTGAATTAACATCTTCAGGATTGCTTTCATCAGGAGTAAGAACAGGTATTGTCCTGATAAAATCTACGCAGTGATCAAAAATTAATAACATCGGTTTTTGATCTTCGCATAATGCTTTAAGCCTTTGATGAAAAATTGCAAGCCCGTTAGTACGGTCTTTATTCGCTTGAATCGTATCAAAGCCTGCATTTTGGAAATACTCAATTTTTGAAGGACCGTCTTTATCTTTAGTCCACATGGCTGTGTCAGCTACTATCTCAGTAACGCCTTCAGCTAACGCCATCTCCCACGCTCTGGCCGCGATGTCGGCAGTGCCTATTTTTATACCAACGTCAATTTCTCCTTTCTCGCAACCGTACCATTCACCGTAACGTATCATTCTTCCTTCCCTGTTTACAGCCCATTTACCTAAAGAAAACGGTTTAGCATGGCCCCAGTCAAAGGAATAAAACTTTTTCCATGTACCGCTTTCAAGCGCGAATGGCTTTACTACATGTTTCTCTCTTCGGAATTCGTCAAATACCTGTCCTGCGAAAATATCCCAGTCGCCGTTACGTAAAGCTCTGTATAAATGTCCCGGTAATAATTTTAAACGATTCGCATAATCCGGATCGTTTTTCATTAAAGCCGGATTATCTTCAAGCCTCGATGGTATAAAACATCTTGTTATAGGCAGCCCGCCTGTCTCAACCGTTTTATGTATTTTATACGGCTCGTACCCGTCAATGAATCTTGTTTTTATCCATGCGTGACCTACGCCTCCGGGATTGCCTGAACCTCTCATATAACACGGAACGCCGTGAGCGCTGCGGCATCGCGTTATCATATAACGCCATGCGTAATCATTTGGATAATTACCAAGTTCGTCAAATGCCACCAATGTGTATTGATGTCCCTGATACCGCAGTACGTGTTTATCCTGTTCCAAATACCTGAACTTTAATAATGCGCCGTTTGGAAAAAGATAATCGCGTCCTTTATTAATTAATTTTCCGCCTAAAGGTTCATATATCTCCTTCGCGCGTAATAACAATTCTTCTAATTCATCATAAGTTCTCCGGAATATTATTCCTTTCCAGTGTTTCCCGTATCTATTCACTCCTGCATAGAAATCAAGTAATAGAAAATCACTCTTTCCTCCGCCCGCGGCGCCGCCGAAAAATAATTCGAACGCTGCGCACTTTAACGCAAGAGCCTGTTTATAACTTGGTTTCCATAAAATGTAATCAGCGTTTTTCTTATCAAAACCTGTCATTTTTGGAGGGTTTTTACTCATCGTTTCCTTCTGTCAAATCAGATTCTTCATTCATAACTTCATAATCTACTTCCTGTACAGCTGAACTATTTATTTCCGATTTTTGTAATGCGTCAATGTCTTTATCTGTCAGACAGACAACAGGATTAATTATCGTTGTGCCTTCAGGCGCGCGTGAAATATTATGATACTGCGCTAGTATATCTATTGCTTTATTACGGTCGTAAAGCTTTACTTCAGTTCCGTTTTTCGTTTTCTTTATACCTGTTATACATATCGCAAGATCACCTAATTCACTTAAATCATCTGATTTTAAATTACCGTATTTATTCACAATATCTTTTGGACTGTAATATGCAAGAGTATTAAGATAATCAAGAAGTTTATATTCGCTTATTCTGTCTTCATCATTCTGCCGCGCCCGAAGTAGTTTCGCTATTGCCAATTTAATTAAATTATCACGCATAAGACGTGAAGCGTTTGATTGTATCGATGAAGCTGCCAGCTCTTTTTTTCCGCTTCCGTAAGCTTTTATGTAAGCAGCCGTCGCATTTAAAAAACAAGTCCTGTCAAGACAAAAATATTCAACAAAAAGCTTTTGGCGGTTTTTTAATCCTTCCCACCATATCGGCTCTTTGACAAATAAATCTTTCTGTCCTGTATCCTGCGGCATATTATTCCTTAATAAATAAAGGCTCTCTGCGCAAACCCCGGACCTGAAAATCTCATGAGTTCGCGTAGAGAGCCTCCGGTTTTCCGGCGGGCTTTTTTCCGCTTAAATTATTTATAAATCTTTTTTATATATTATGTCAATATTTTTTTATTTTTTAATGTATTTTTATTTGCTCCGCACAGCCGCAGGGGTTTTAGGCACTATAAGTTTTTATAATATAAGCATTAATTATTATTTATAATAATTATTTAATAGGGTTTTATTATGCGGATATGCGGAGATTAATATAACTCTATATTATATAAAGAATTATAATCCGCACGGCTTAAAAAACTGCCTCTGCGGAGGGTGTGCGACCGTGCGGAATTTGGATTAAATTTATTTTTATATTCATCATCTTTGGATATTTTTCCGGCGACTCTTCATCAAGATGAAGAGGAACAGCGTAAAAAATGGCAACTCCGCACTGTGCTAAACATAGGTCGTGCGGAGAAGTGAATGAGTATTATAATTTATTCTCTGATTACTTGCGTTAAGGCAGCTTATCCGCTGCCGCTCCCGGGCGGACTCGTCTTATACTTTAATTTAATATTTAAATAATGGGTTTCATCGCCTAAAGACGATATACGTTTTTTCTTAACCTTCGTACTTAGGTATTCGCCGAACGTACTGTTCGCCATCACTTTCGTTATACCTTCGCTATTTGCCCATCTTCTGAAATCGTCGTACATATCTTTTGAACTTACTGTATTTACTTCAGGAATAACAGTATCGCCTTTTACAGGTTCCGTACGTTCTGTAAGCCAGCGGCCTACAAGGTCCTCACTGTCCAGATATTCACTTGACGCCTCATCCACAACAGCGCATCTCGGAAACGCTTTTAGCCCTTCGCCTCTTTTATAATATTCATGCGCAAACCATATTAAAAGCGCAAGAATTTCAGGCGCTTCATTTAATAATTTCTTATGATAATGCGTTTCGCGTTCATTCTCTGGCACTATGTAATCAAAAGGAATCATTCTGATACGGCGCCGCACCGCAAGACCTGTATCCTTCAGCTTCAGTTTAGGATTACTTCCCACTACAATTTTACATACCGGGTTGAATGTAAAATCATCATGATATTTCCTCTTCGCGTTTATAGCGTCGCCTGATACAATCGATTTTAACTGATCAATATTAAGGTTTCCTTTCGGCGCGTCTATCAGCATTCCTAAGCGGATGCCAGGCAGACCGGCTAAATCAAACTGGCTTTGGAATTTATTTTCTATTACAATATCCTTTGGAAGCGGCATCGCGTAATCGCCGAATAAAGCCATCATTAAAAGCATTAATTCTGATTTTCCGTTCGCCCCCTGCCCGTGGAAGTTGACGAAGAATGACGCGCCGTTGTCTCCTGTGAGACAATAACCAAAATATGACATTATATAGTATGCAAGATCAGATCGCCTAACGCCTTCTTTGCTTGTAATTTTATCTAAGAATTCTTCAAACAGCTTTGCCATTTGCGGATTTGTTAATAACGGAAACTCCCATCCGCCTTCTTTTAGTTTCTTCAGCGCCGCGGCTTTACATCGCGTGCTCTTGCTGAACATGTCTTCAGGCTCGCATGGACGTGTTTCCCCTTTGCGTAAATTATACCAGTCGCCCATGCAGTTAAGAAGGTCAGGATCAGAATCGAACCTATCGCGCTCAACAGCGATAATCGTATGATGTTTTAAAATATTTTCAACTGCGTTAATGCCGGCGGATGAGAGTATACGCCGCGCGAACGTTATCTCTCCCGGATTACTCTCCGCGGCGTTTTCCAATAATAAACTTCCAAAATGAGTTATAACCCGATGTACCACGGATTTCGCGTAAAGCTCCGTCCACCTTCCTTCCTCTTCCTTATAAACAAGCCAGCCTATCTGAGGACAGTATTTTATATAACGGCCGCAGCTGTCTACAATAGCGTTAACAAGCTGCGCTTCGCTTAGTCCGTAATTGTTAAAATAATAATCATCCCATTTGTTTTTATATTTGTCAGGTATTTTAATCTTATCGATAATAAAAGCCGCAAGCCGGCCGGATTCAGTTTTCTCCCTCCTCTCTGAGGCTTTCGTCTTAGTCCCTGTGTTGAGATAATTATCTTTAGCCGCTTTTGTTCTTGCCATTATAGATTACGATTCTTTTAGTTCCTCTCCACAAGCGGCGCAATATTTTGTCACGCTTCCACCTCCGGCGCATAATTATCAGGCGGCGGTTCAGGTGAAGCGGCGCAGAGACGTTCAGTTATATAACGCATATCCTCTAATATTTCTTTGCACACAGCACTATTAATATCTAAGGCAATCCATCTATTTGATTCTGCT
>Ga0209755_10004550_pt1 | contig 16340 bp, 18 predicted proteins | sample TergutCo191P1_FD_187301 | JGI IMG/M metagenome (GOLD analysis project Ga0209755, IMG submission 187301) | Cornitermes sp. P1 segment gut microbial communities from Petit-Saut dam, French Guiana - Co191P1 (SPAdes) (version 2) | ecosystem: Host-associated > Arthropoda: Insects > Digestive system... | reverse complement strand
ATGAATTTCTGCGAAGAACCAGTTATCGCAACAACAAATATATGGGCGAGGGTTTTAGAGTAAAGACCATAACAATGCGTGGAGAGATTTCGCAAGGACTTGCTCTGCCGTTGCCTCTATTTCCGCATCTTAATCCTATGATAGGACTTGATGTAACAGAGTCTCTTGGTGTACGCAAGTGGGAGATTCCGGAAACGCTCGGCAATATGGGTATCGCAATAGGTGAAAAGCCATACGGTATTCCAACAACAGACGAGATGCGCCTTCAATCGATGCCTGAGTTTTTGGAAGAGTTTAGAGGTGTACCATACTACATCACAACAAAACTGGATGGCACGTCATGCAGCATTTATTGTTATGATGGCAAAGTAGGTGTTTGCGGACGAAATCTGGAATATAAAGAAGATGTTGAGACAAGTGCCATGTGGGCATGGGTTCACAAGAATGGTCTCGCCGACAAACTTTTTGCGCTGAGTGAAAACATTGCAATTCAGGGCGAGTTTTGCGGAGAGGGTATTCAAAAAAATCGACTCAAACTAATGGAACCCGAACTTTTTGTTTTTGATATTGTTTTGTTGCATGATGGCGGCAGAATCGAAAAGTTAGGTCTTGATGGTCTTAGAGATTATTGTGAGCGTTTGGGGCTGGAGATGGTGGCAGTAGAAGAAGTGGGGCACAGCTTTAACTATTCTCTTGATGAAATGTTAGAAAAAGCACGGGGTAAATACCCAAGCGGCCTTGATAAAGAGGGCATTGTTGTTCGCACTCAAAAGCGAGAACGCAGCGAAGCCTTAAACCACAAGATGTCATTTAAGGTGATAAACAACGATTTTCTCAAAAAAGAGGATGGGTAGGAAGAGTTGCTTTTGCAGAGCGGTTATATCATATAGACAGGGATGGCAATGTTTTCGCCTGCTATCGGCAAAACATCTTTGACCATGCAGACTATCGCGCCTGTGCCTACTTTCTTGTCAGCTATTTTTTCAAGCAGCTTGAAAGCGCCCAGCATTGACTTTCGGGGGTCACTTGTGGCTTTTATTTCTATCGGATAAAGTGTTCCTGATTCCTCAATAACAATATCAATTTCGTTACCGTCTTTGTCGCGGTAATAGTAAAGTGGGAGATTGACCTGCCCGTCGTTATAGTAACTCTTTATTACTTCTGCTACGACATATGTTTCAAATATTGCACCCCACATTGCACCTTCGTAAAGTTGCTCGGGAGTATTCCATTTGAGTAGGTAACAGGCAAGCCCTGTATCCATAAAATACAGCTTAGGTGCTTTGACAAGTCTGCTGTTAAGATTATTGAAATAAGGTTCAAGGAGATATACAAGCCCATTGGTTTGCAATACGGAAAGCCAGCTTTTCACAGTTTTTACATCTTTGCCGCAGATTTCTGCGAGTGCGGTGTAGTTAAGTTGCTGTGAAGTTCTTGCCGCAACAGCTTTTACAAACTTGACAAAGGCCAGTTCGTCCTTTATGTTGATTAGCTCCCTAACATCTTTTTCAACATAGGTTTGAAAATAGCCATTGTGGTAATCGTTCCAATCTTTAAGCGAAGATTTATTTTCATATAGCTCAGGGAAAGAACCCTTGTGTATAATTTCAAGGGTTTCATCGAGCTTGTGAACCTTTACATTTCGCATTTTATCAACATGCAATTTTGTAGGTTTAAACGGCTCATAATATTCTTGCTTGCTATGTTCACGCAACGACAGACCCATCATTTGAATAACACCTGCCCGACCTGCAAGGCTCTCGCTCACATTTTTCATCAGCCTATAGCTCTGCGAGCCTGTAAGATAAAAAGTTCCCGGCATTTTTTCCCTGTCCACGATGTCCTTTATGTACTCAAAAAGTTCCGGGGCTTTTTGGATTTCGTCAACGATTATCGGGGGTTTGGTATATTCAAAGAACATAGATGGGTTCTCTATCGCACTTTGCCGTGTGACCGCCGTGTTCATTGTGACGTAATTCAAATTGTAAAGTTGCTTCAGCATAGTGGTTTTGCCGACCTGCCTAGCTCCCGTTATTATTAAAACAGGCTTTCTTTTTGAAATTCTTTCCACTACTTTTTCCACGTGGCGCGGTATATAGTTTTCGATTTTTTTAACCATGTAGAACACCCTCTTTTTTCGACTAATATGGAATGCAACTCCATATTAGTCGAAAAATAATGAAAAGTCAATAGCAAAATCGACTTGTAAATAAATAATATAACATGAGCCGGGGGAGTTGCTCCCGCCGGCTCATGTTATATTATTTAAGAAATGGACTTAAAATGATTCGGTGTAGATTTTTTCTACGACCTCTTCACTGTGACCTATTGGTGAGCAGCCGAGGAGTGCTCCCAGAGTTGGGGTCTCGTATGTGAGCTTGACGAGCTTCGGAATGTCCGCTTTTGTGAAGCCGAGGTCACCGAGTTTTTCAGGTACTCCGACTGATGCGAGCCATTTGCGGATTCCGTCGGCTGCTTTCTCTGCTTCGCTTGCGTCGCCTGTGAGTCCGGGAACCATATCGGCGAGAACATCGGCGAGAATCGGTCCGGCTTTCGGATATATATTCTTTACAACGGCAGGGAGAAGGATAGCAAGACCTAGACCATGTGTTACTTCGGGCTTGATGCCGCTGAGCGGATGTTCGAGAGCATGCGTGAAGTGAAGCATCCCGTTGTCAAACGCTGAGCCGGCAATCATTGCGGCATATGTGAGGAAGTAGCGTGCTTCGAGGTCAGCGGGCTTGTCGATAGCGACAGGCAGGTATTTTACAACGAGCCGAATTACTTCCTTGCCCAATGTGCAGGAGAGGGGATTGTTAAGTACAGTTGTGGCAGCTTCAACCACGTGATTTACAGCGTCAATGCTAACATATCTGGTTTGGTCTGCCGGAAGTCCTGTCATAAGTGCGGGGTCATTGATGGAATATAGCGGATAGATGCAATCGTAGGCGATTGGCGGCTTGTATTCCATTTCGGGGATTGTTACAACAGCAAAACGGTTTGCTTCTGTACCTGTGCCGTGTGTGAGGTTAATTGCTACGACCGGAACAGCTTTTTCTGCTGTAAATGCGCCTTCGTAAAGCTCTCTGCATGTTTTGCCGGGGTATTCAAGCAGGATAGCCGCACTTTTACCTGCGTCTATCGGGCTGCCGCCGCCGATTGCGATAACGGCTTTTGCTCCGGCATCTCTGGCTATTTGTACTGCTTCATCAACTTGCTGGGTTTCAGGATTGGGTTGTACTTTGTTGTATAGGGTGTATTTTATGCCATGTTTGTCGAGTGCTTTTGTAACTACGTCCCAGGCACCTGTTTTTGCGTATGCGCCTTTTCCGGTGACTGCGATAATGCTGGTTATGCCTCTTGCTTTGAGCTGTTCGGCAATAAAATCCATCTTTTCAATGGCTCCAACACCGAGAAATACATTGCTTTTGCAAAGAATCGTGCTAATGTTGTTTACATTAATTCCTTTTTCCCAAGCCATAATAACCTCCAAAAATTTTGTGAATTATTGATGATGTTGCGCCAGTATATTTTATAATTTTTTATGATATATGTCAATACATTTGTGCGATTTTCGACCTTTTTGGTCTTAATCATATTGCTGCGGTCCTCTTTCCCAAATGGGGGTGCCTCTGGCGAGGGAAATCATGACTTCAACACGGCGATTTAGTTGTCTGCCGTCAGCTGTATCGTTAGAGGCGATAGGGTAAAACTCACCACCACCAAATATTCTGAACCAATATGGCTCTATGCCGCTTTCCCGAATTAAAATATCTTGAAAATTTGCGGCTCTGGTTACGCTCACGTGCCAGTTGTTTGGAAAACGTGCGGTGGCGATAGGCAAGTTATCCGTGTGCCCCGCAACCGTGATTTCAAATGGGTCAGCAGTTAAGAAAGTTGCAGCAAGAAGCTCGCCGAGTGTACTTGCTATTTCTTCCATTGCCGGAGTTATGTACGTGAGTCCGAGTCCGAATAAGATGTCACTTCGGAGAGTCAGCATAATGTGTTCACCGCTAAAAAACAAATCAATGGTGTCTCCGAGACCCATTTCTTCGATATATCCTCCGATGGCATCATGCAGGTCAAGTAATGCCTGGTCTCCGCCGAAATCCGCGTCCTCATCGTCGTCGCTTTCATGTACATGAGGGGGGTCGAAGAAATCATCGTCCCAGTCACTGAAAGGGTCAGGTTCAAACATTTCTCTAATTTCAACAAATTGTTCATAGGTCAGCCCGTCTCTGGACATAGCTGCTATAAACAAAGTTGCCTTTTCGGTGTCAACATTTGATAATGCAAACATAAGGACAAAAAACGTCATAAGGAGAGTAACCATATCAGCATAGGAGGTCATCCATCCGTCTGTCTTTTCTTCCTGTTCCGCCTCACCGCCGCCGGATCTTTCATTACCGCGATCATCGCTACTTGCTGCCATAGACATTCACCACCTTTAACAATTACAACACATACATATTCGTCTTGTCAGTCGTGTTTACGCGAAAAATCATGCGTAAACTACTATAATTTATCTGCTTGCAATCAGCCGGGCTAATCTCCTCCTCCGCCCTTGGCATCGTCTTTGAAGCCCTCGGCATCGGCGGCACTAAGTTGTTCAACCAGGTAATCTTTTATAACACGTGGGTTGTCACCGTTGAGGATTGATAGCAGGCCGTTACAGACCATAGTTTTACAGAACATTTCTTTTTTATGCAAAAGTTGCAAACGCGCTGCGATAGGGAGGAAGATACCGTTTGCAAAAGCGGAGCCGTAGAGTGTTGTTATAAGGGCTGTAGCCATGTTAGCACCAAGTGCATTTATGGCGTTTGGGTCTTCAAAGTCAAGACCCATAAGCATGTTAACAAGCGAAATAACTGTCGCACACATTCCGAAAGCAGGTGCGTAGGCGGCAGCTTTGTTGTATATTGCGATTGCTTCAATGTGGCGCTCTTTCATACCATTTATGCAGTCTTCAAGAGCAAATTTAACAGAGAATTTGTCAAGACCGTCAACCATCATACGCAGGGCATATGCCATCAGGGCATCATCAACTTGTTCTTTTTCAAAAGCCAAAAGTCCCTCTTTTCTGGCTTTTTCAGCGAGAGAGACAATTTTGTCTATGTATTCACTCGGGCTTGATTCTTGTCCAAGCAAAACTTTGAAGTGTCCGGGAATCTTGGATAGAACGGACATCGGGAAAGACGACATAACCGCTGCAAGCGTGGGAATAATAACAAGTATGGCACTTGCAGGGTCAAGGAAGTCACCTATATCGCCGTCAAGGATGATAACACCCGCAAAAAGACAAGCGAATACGATTACCATTCCGATGATGGTTGTGATACCTTTCATAGCCTACCCATCCTTGTCTTCTTCGCGGTCGGCTCTGCTAATAAGCGGGAATGTGCTGACTTCAATCTGAACCAAAGTGCGACGCATAATAACCTGGTCTCTGGCGAGAGCAAGGTCATCTATGTCTTCTATTGAGCGCCTTTCTAAGCGTTCGCGTTCAGCCTCAACGAGAGCAATATCAATGTCTTCCGGCCACTGTGCATCGTTTGCCAGAATTGTTACCTTGTTATCGCCTATTTGAACAATGCCACCATAGACCGCCATCTGACGTTCAACTTCGCCGTTTATGATGCGAAGTACACCATAGTCAAGTATGGCAGAGGTCGGCTCATGATTTGCCAAAACGCCCATATCGCCTGAAATACAGCGCATAATGACCATTTCGGTTTGTTCATCATATTTTACAGTATCCGGCGTGGTAACACGCAGGTGTAGTTTTTCGGCAGGCATTTATACTTCACCTTTCCTGTTTAACATAGAGTCAAGGGTTTGTATACGTGAACTTAAACTCTGAAACTCTCTGCTACTTCATCAATTGTTCCTTTGTTTAGGAAGTAGCCTTCGGGGATGTCGTCGTATTCGCCGTCGATGATTCCGGCAAAGCCGCGGATTGTTTCTTTTACCGGAACGTATTTTCCGGGGATTGCTGTAAATTTCTCTGCTACGAAGAAAGGTTGTGAGAGAAATCTCTGGACTTTACGCGCACGGTCAACGATGAGTCTGTCGTTTTCTGAAAGCTCGTCCATACCCAAGATAGCGATGATGTCTTGGAGGTCTTTGTATCTTTGCAGTATGCTTTGGACGCTGCGTGCAACGTTATAGTGTTCTTTTCCGACCACGTTTGCATCAAGGATACGTGATGTAGAGTCAAGCGGGTCGATAGCGGGGTAGATACCTTGCTCAACGATTGCACGGGATAGAACAGTAGTTGCGTCGAGATGCGTAAATGTAGTCGCTGCCGCAGGGTCTGTGAAGTCATCGGCAGGGACATAAATAGCTTGAACGGATGTTATGGAACCTGTTTTTGTGGATGTGATACGTTCTTGCAGGCTTCCGACTTCCGTAGCAAGTGTGGGTTGATATCCAACGGCACTGGGTACGCGCCCAAGGAGCGCAGAGACTTCAGAACCGGCCTGTACATAACGGAAAATGTTGTCTATAAACAAGAGAACGTCTTGGAGTGATACGTCACGGAAATATTCGGCAATTGTGAGTCCCGAAAAACCAACACGCATACGGGCACCGGGCGGTTCGTTCATTTGTCCGAAGAGCAGAGCTGTTTTGTCAATAACGCCGGAGCGATTCATGTCGTTGTATAACTCGATACCTTCACGAGTACGCTCACCAACGCCTGCAAACACAGAGTAGCCGCCATGCTCGGTGGCTATGTTACGGATAAGTTCCATGATAAGAACGGTTTTGCCAACACCTGCACCGCCGAAGAGACCGATTTTACCACCCTTGGAGTATGGGCAGAGCAGGTCAACTGCTTTGATGCCTGTTTCAAACATTTCGGTAGTTGCCGTTTGCTCAGCAAATCCGGGAGCTGTGCGGTGGATAGGCCAACGCTCTTTAGTAACCGGATCCGGCTTATTATCAATAGCCTTTCCGAGAACATTTAACATACGTCCGAGAGTTTCATCACCTACGGGAACAGAGATGGAAGCTCCGGTGTCTACGGCATCCATACCTCTGACAAGACCATCAGTGGAGTCCATAGCAATGCAACGTACAACATTGTCACCAAGATGTTGTGCAACTTCAAACACAACGACGTTTTCGCCGTTATGTACTTCAATTGCGTTGTACAGTCCGGGCAATTCATTGTCGAAACGGAAGTCAACGACCGCACCGGTTATTTGTAGTATCTTACCAATATTTTTATCGCTCAAGCCAATCTCTCCTTTTTTGTCACTGTAAGGCATTTGCGCCACTGACAATTTCTGTTATTTCCTGTGTTATAATGCCTTGACGTTTACGGTTGAATTCAAGAGTAAGGTCGTCAATTATATCGCTTGCATTTCGTGTGGCAGAATCCATGCTGGTCATACGGGATGCGTACTCACATACAGCGGATTCTATCATAGCACCAAATATTGTCATATTGAGGTACATTGGAACGGCGTGTTCCAGAAAAGTAATCGGGTCGGGGTCATAACTCATGGTGGATGACCCGGGGTCGAAATCTTCACTTGACGCTGTCTTAAGAGGTAGTAGTTTTTCGATGTATGGTATATGAGACAGCACAGATTCAAAGTGCGTGTAGACGATATATACCTCATCGACTTCACCGGACTTGTACATTTCGGTGACTTTATGCCCGAGAGCTTCAGCGTCAGCGAAAGCAGTTGCCTCAGAAGGTCCTTCGCAACGTAAAATGATTTCTTTGTTACGACGGCGGAAATAATCCCAACCTTTTGTGCCGACAGCTATAATCTTTTCGCCTATGTCCTTTTTGTTCATGCCGTCAACATAAGCGAAAGCTTCTTTTGAGACAAGCGCATTGTAAGCACCACAAAGTCCACGGTCGCTTGTGAGTACGATGTAAGCCACGTTCTTAACTTCGCGTTCTTCGGCAAAGGGAACTTCCATATCATCACTGACCCCTGCACGGATTTTTTCCATGAGGTCTTTGATGTCGCTATACATCGGACGAACATTGTCGAGCCTGTTCTTAGCTTTTTGCAGCTTAGACGCAGCGACCAAGTTCATAGCTTTCATGATTTTTTTTGTGTTGTTAACACTTGTGATTCTCTTTTTTATTGCTTTCAGTGAAGGCATAAAGCTAACCTCTTATGCAAAATTTTTGAAGAATTCATCTGCTGCTTTTTTTAGGTTGTCACTATCTTCATCGGAGATGGTTTTAGTTTCACGAATATTTTTTGGAACACTGTGGTAACGCTCATCGAGAAAACTTAAAAACTCACGAGAAGCTCTTTGTACATGCTCAACATTTATGCCGGAGAAGTATCTGTTTGTTAAAAGGTACAACAGGCAAACCTGACTTTCAACCGGCAGCGGCTCATACTGGGGCTGCTTCAGTATTTCAACTATACGTTCACCGTGTTTCAGGCGGTCGAGTGTGTCTTTACTGAGGTCAGAACCAAACTGAGCAAAAGAGGCGAGCTCTCTGTACTGAGCAAGTTCGATACGGAGCGGTCCGGAAATCTTTTTCATAGCTGCAATTTGAGCTGCACCACCAACACGAGAAACGGAGAAACCGGGGTTAATAGCGGGGCGAACACCGTTGTTAAACAGCTCTGTTTCGAGATAAATTTGTCCGTCTGTGATGGAGATAACATTTGTTGGGATGTATGCAGAGATATCACCCGCTTGTGTCTCAATAATCGGCAGCGTGGTCAATGAACCGCCACCTCTTGCATCACTGAGTTTAGCAGCACGTTCGAGTAGACGAGAATGTAGGTAGAAAACATCACCGGGGTATGCTTCGCGACCGGGAGGTCTGCGGAGCAAAAGACTCAGTGCACGATATGCAACGGCGTGTTTAGACAGATCGTCATAAATAACAAGGACATCTTTTCCCTCTTCCATCCACTCTTCGCCCATTGCACATCCGGCATAAGGAGCCATATATTGCATCGGTGACGAATCAGCGGCTGATGCGGAAACGATGGTTGTGTATTCCATAGCGCCTGCTTCTTCGAGAACTCTGACAAGCCTTGCTACGGTGGAGACTTTTTGTCCGATTGCGACATATATGCAGTTTACTCCGGCACCTTTTTGATTTATTATGGTGTCGATGCAAATAGCTGTCTTGCCTGTTTGGCGGTCGCCGATGATAAGCTCACGTTGCCCACGACCGATAGGAATCATAGAGTCGATAGCTTTAATGCCTGTTTGCAGTGGAGTGTTGACCTCTCCGCGTTCAATAACTCCGGGTGCAACACGCTCCATCTGGCGTGACTTATCGGTTACTATAGGACCTTTGCCATCAATGGGTACACCGAGAGGGGAGACGACTCTGCCGAGCAGGGCATCCCCAACGGGAACCTCAGCGATACGCTTGGTTCTTTTTACAACGTCGCCCTCACGGACGAGATTGTCGGCGCCGAGTAAAACGACACCAATGCTATCCTCATCAAGGTTAAATGCAATTCCAAATACATCGCCGGGGAACTCTAACAGCTCACCGCTCATTGCATTTTCAAGTCCATGCACACGGGCAATACCGTCGCCGACCTGTATAACGCTTCCTGCTTCGGAAACATCCAGTTTTGAGGAATAGGCTTCAATTTGTTTTTTGATTACCGAACTAATTTCATCGGGTCTGAGAGTCACACACTGCACCCCTCTTTCATATGAGTTGTCAAATCGCGCAGACGTCTTTTTATAGTCCAGTCAATGTGGTAGCCGTCAACGAAGATATACGGTCCGCCGATAATGGACGAATCAACCTTCATATCAAGCTCAACATCTTTTTCCAGTCCACGAGAAAGCGTCGCTTTAAGCGATTGCGCTTGGTTTTCATCGTATGGTGATGCCGACACGGTTTTTGCTTTAACTTTTCCGCTGTGCTGCTCAATCGTGGTAATGAGTTTTGAAAGCGCAGGGAGCAGTGCAGATTCACGATTTTTGTCGGCTACCAGATACAAAAATCCGAGTAAATCGGTATGTACCTTTCCTGAAAATGCATCTTCAAAGAATTTATGCTTTTCTGATGCCGGTATTTGCGGATGATTGAGAACACGCTGACAGTCTTCGCCTTGCAAACACTCACGAATGAGTGTCGCTTGACTCAGAAAATCGTCTGTAACATTCTTTTCTTTGGCAAGGTCAAACAGAGCATTAGCGTAAAGGACGCTTAATCTCTCCATGTCATACCCTCCAAGTCAGACATAGTCTCATTAAAGAGCCTGTCGTGTGTTTCTTTATTGATGGCAAGAGAGACAAACTTTTCAGCCATAACAGCAGAAACGTCAATAATTGCGGTGCGCATATCGTTTTCTGCGCGTTCCCATTCCATTTCGACATTGGCTGTAGCACGTTCTCTAATTGTGTCAGCTTCTTTCTTAGCATCGTCAAGTAGACGCCGCGAAGAATCGGCTGCTGCCTTTCGAGCTTGTGCAAGAATTTCTTCACGCTCATGCTCGGCACTTTCCATCAGTTTTTCGTATTTTTGCCTGAGCTCTGTAGCTTTTTTTAGTTCATCTTCAGCCTGAGTGAGTTGCCCCTGAATTCTTTCTGTACGTTTTTGCAAGACCTTTCGCACGGGTCTGTACAGTAAGAAAGCAAGTAAAACGGCAAGTCCACCGACATTGAGAACCTGGAAAAATGCTTCTTGAACAACCCGCGCATCCATACCGAGTATACGTGGTTCGGCTTCGATTGCTGCGGATAGAACAAATACAAAGTCCATAAGAGTCACCCTCTTCCGTTTAAGACGTTAAAATGCGTTTGCTTTGGGACAGGGGAAATAAGAAGTCCTACCCCAACATTTGCGCGTATTCGACAAAACGGCTGAGAAGGGGATTGACAAATAGCAGAACCATAGCAACGACAAGACCGTAGATACCGTTTGTTTCGGCCATCGCCAAGCTGATGATCATTGCTGTGTTAATCGAACCTTTCGCTTCCGGTTGACGTGCAATGGATTCGATCGCCTTAGCAGCGATGTTACCTTGCCCGATGGTTGTCAGGATACCTGCGAAGACAGCCATAGCTGCTGCATATTGTCCTGCAACGACGACATTAGCCAGAAATTCCATGAATGATTCCTCCGATTCCAATTTGATTTGTTTATGTGAATTTAATTTTGCGTTATTTTAGTGCGAGGCTACGCTGTGGGAGACTCATCAACTGCTGCAGCACCTTTTATGAATGAAAGGCTGAGAGTGACGAAGATATATGTTTGCAGTACACCTGCAAACAGGTCAAAGAACCCATGCAGACCTGCCGGAAGTCCGATTTGTAAAAACCAAGGCATGAGTGAATAAACCAGCGTCATCATGACAGTACCCGCTAAGATATTACCGAATAGACGGAAACTGAGAGAAATGGGTCTCGCTATCTCTCCGATGAGGTTTATGGGCAGAAACAGCCATGAGAGATAGTATGGCTTGATGAAACTTGTGAGGTATTCGCCGCCGCGAAACTTCAGACCGATAACTTGTATGAGAATAAATGAAACAACCGCAAGTCCGACCGTCGTAGCCCAGTCAGCAGTGGGTGGACGAAGTCCGAACAGACCGCTGATGTTCGAGAGAAGAATAAAGACAAAAACAGTGAAAAACCAGTTTCCGAGGAACATGAGCTTTCCGCCTACTGTAGTGTGCAGATAATTTTCAAAGGCTTCGACAACCATTTCGACCACGTTTTGAAAGCCCTTGGGCACTTCTTTGAAACTCCTGGATTTAATACGTACTACAAGAGCAAACAATACAAGCACACCACCGATAATCCAAGTGCTGACTGTAGTGTCAGTTATTAGAAATTGTAAACCGAAAATATTAATTGTGCCGTGAATTTGAATGTTAAAATCCAATGTTAGCCTCTTTTCCCTGAGTCAGTGTGTTTTTAGGCATACGAGAGATAAAAGAGAGTCGGTTTTTGCAAATATGTCACACAAATGTAACCTTTCAGAGTATAAACTAAATTATTTTAAATGTCAATACTCGCAAATTCCATAAATATGAACTTAGTGGAAACATTTAAATATACTAATTTGCATAAATCATTTATGGAGCAAAAAAATACAAGGTTTTTCCGCCAACAAAAAGATACAGCCGCTTCACTTAATTTTCCTCTTGCGGAGAGTCTTCGGACGGCGTGTCTTCTTCAAATTTTATGAACCTCACCCTCATAACGGCAAGCTGCATAGTGAAGATTCCGGCTATTGCACCCCAGACAGTTGAGATGGGCATGGGGGTGTAAACGTATAGTAAACCTATGGCAAGCAAAACAATTGCTGTTCCGAAGTATCTTACCAGATATTGGAATTTGACATAGTTTTTCCCTGTGTCAGGATTGTCCATTTCAGTAATTTTATTTACCGCACGTTCAAGCATTATGATTTTGCCTATGTTTAGTGCTGATATTATTGCCACGCTGAGGATAAACGGCAGAGCTTCCCACGAGCGATAGACAACCGTGCCGATTACCATGATTACGCCGGCAGATATCATTATCCACTGAATGATTTTTTGTGAGGGTTTTGATAGATTCCTCATTTTGTTTTCTTCCTTTTCAAACCTTTTTTGCAAATTCGAAAATTGCTTTAAATGCTGCTACGATACCAAACACAGTGAAAATCAAGAGAAGCCACGGTGATGTTCCCAAAAGCCGATCGAGAAACCAACCGAGCCCAATTCCGACTCCGATGCACACGACAATAGATATACCTATTTGCGAGAGCATAGCAAGTGCACGGCTGAACTCGTTTGTGTCTGTTTTCTTGTGATTTTGCATGATTTCCTCGTTAATATACATAGTTTGACGTGCGGGCGGTCGGGGGTGGTCGCCCTGCAATTTACGATTTTTCAATATGTCGCTTTATCGCTGCAAAGCTTTCATCGCTGAGTGTGTGTTCCATTTTACATGCGTCACGCACAGCTATGTCGCGAGCCACGCCCAGCGATATAAGCCATTCCGATATGAGCGTGTGTCGTTCATACATAGATGATGCGATGTCGAGTCCTTCGTTTGTAAGGTTTATGTGTCCGTTTTGCGTAACTTCGATGAGTTTCTTTTCGCGCAGGTTTTTCATGGCAACACTTATGCTTGCCCTGCTGTAGTTAAGCTCATTTGCAACGTCAACTGAGCGGACGGCATCGCCACCTTTTCCGAGCATGTATATGGTTTCAAGGTAGGTCTCTTCAGATTCTTGCGTTTTCAAAATATCTCCTCCACAACGATGGTCACAGGGGTATACTATTTCACTCACTGCGCCCATAATACCATAATTTCATAGGGAAATCAACAAACAATACTTGACAAAATAAGTTAGTGTGTGCTAACATAATGGTTAGTTTGTGCTAACTCGAAATTCACTCAGAAATAGTCTAAAACTATCACTAAATTGACCTGCAAATGAGGAATGTATTATGGTTTCTGAGACCAGCTTGTATAAAGCGAAAACCGATAACATATATAGTGTATCAGCTGTGCCGGAAGTGGAGCTTCTGAGAAGTCTCGGAATTCGAGCGGGTGCGACTCTGCGGGTAATTTGCCACTATCCGCTGGGAGGCCCTACTCTTGTATGCGTGGAAGATTCATCCACCGTAGCTGTAGGCAAAGATATTGCATCTCTGGTTTCGGTTACACTTAAGCCCGAACATACTGATAATGCGGAGGATGTAGCTTAATGAGTAAACCGCACAAGCACAAGCATGAGATAAATCCACATGACAGAATACTTCTGATGGGTAACCCCAATGTAGGCAAGAGCGTGTTTTTTACCGAACTTACGGGAATACACGCTATCAGTTCTAACTATGTCGGTACTACAGTCAGTTATATGCAGGGACATCTGCCGATTGGCGACAAGGAATACACTCTGATAGATGTTCCGGGAACTTATTCACTTTCTCCGTCATCTGATGCGGAGGCTGTTGCGGTAAAGTTTGTCGGCGATGGCGCAAAAGCTATCATCTGCGTGCTTGATGCGTCAAATCTTGAACGGAATTTGGCTCTTGCGCTTGAACTTCGCCAATGCAAAATACCTATTGTTTATACACTAAACTTAACGGATATTGCGGAGCGGCGAGGTATAGAAGTAAATCATAAGCTTTTGGAACAGGGGCTCGGCGCTCCCGTGATACCTACTGTTGCTGTCAAGAAAAGCGGTATAAATGAGCTTCTTGATACTCTGCAAGGTATGTTGGGCGAGGGTTATGAGGATTCATGTAAAAAATGTGAAGCCTGCTCGAAAGAGCGTCCGATGGAGCAAAAAGAAATCTGGGAAACGGCAAAACAGATTAGCAGGCGTGTTAGCAAAAAAACGGCGAATAAACCCGGGTTTCTTGATAAACTGGGCGAAAATATGACTAAGCCTTTCCCCGGTATTTTTATTGCAATTTTAGTTATGGCTTTGCTGATAGGCGTGGTTGTCGGAGGTGGCAGAGCTTTACGTGCTTTGTTTTTACTCAGGCTGTTTAGTTCGGATGGCGGTATAGTTGTTGAGTTTTTCAGGGGTTTATTTGGCTCATTTATTCCCGAGGGTGTATTTCTCAATATACTCACCGGTGATTTTGGTATTTTTGTTATCAGTTTTGAGTGGATTTTGGCACTTATTTTTCCTTATGTTTTGATGTTTTACGTTGGCTTTTCGTTCCTTGAAGATTCCGGTTATTTGCCGCGCATAAGCGTGCTGTTTGATAACATAATGCGCAAACTGGGGGTTCAGGGTGGCAGCTTGATTCATACGCTCATGGGGCTTGGTTGTGCTGTTCCCGCCATCATCGGCAGCAGAGCCGCAACTACCCGCAAAGAGCGTATTGTCATAAGTGCGGCTATTTGTTTTGCCATCCCATGTATTTCACAGACAGGTGCGCTTCTGAGCTTGACCGCCGCTTTCTCGTGGTGGATGATGCCCGCCATGGTTTTGTTTGGGCTTTTTATTTTCGTCATTGTTTCTATCATCAGCGGGAAGCTTGTTAAGGGAGAGGTGGATCCTCTCATCATTGAAGTGCCGAATCTTCTAATGCCTGACCGAAAAGCTTATGGGCGCAAGCTTTTTATCCGCATGAAGCATTTTTTCAAAGATGCCGAGATTCCTATGATGGCGGCTGTTGTTTTGGCTGCACTGCTCGCTGAGACAGGTGCGCTTAATGCGATAGCCAGATATGCCGAGCCGCTGATGAGCAGGTGGCTGGGTATGCCCAGCGAGGCTGTCGTGGCTCTCATTTTAGGCATTGTTCGCCGTGAAATGTCTGTCGCGCCACTGCTTGCCTTGGATTTGACAACATTACAGGCATTTATCGGTGGCATTGTGTCACTGCTGTATATTCCGTGTTTGTCGGTTTTTGCCATTTTGGTTAAAGAGTTTAAGCTTCGTATTGCGGCGGTTATAACCGTATCAACCGTTGTCGGCGCTATTTTTGTCGGTGGACTGATAAATCAAATCGCACAATTGTTTATATAAGGGAAGAAATAGGATGTTAAACTTAATTACTCGTGCTACACAGAAAATTGAAGAGAGAGCTGCTGCTGTGGGACTTATTTATCAGCTTGCTGCGCATTATTATAAAGGAGTCATAAGTCGTGAGATAGACCTTGCGGAAATTTCAAGTAATGATAATGTTTTATTTATCGGCGGAGGGGTTTGTCCGCTGAGTGCCATTTTGATTCATCAGTCTACAGGTGCGAGAGTTACGGTGATGGATAACGACATAGATTGCGTGAGTAAGGCGAGTGAAGTTGTTGAGCGGCTCGGTTTTAGTGATAATATTAAGCTTTTACACGCTGACGGGGGAGACAGTGAGCTTTCGCTTGATGGTTATACGGTGATTCATCTTGCTTTGCAAGTCACTCCTGTTGAAAAGGTGTTTTCCGAGTTAAAGCGTAGAGCTTCGCCCGGCGTAAAGCTTCTCGTGCGCAGACCAAAGGACAAACTTTGCAGTCTTTACTGTGACCTTTCGGGTAAGGTGTTAAAATCGTGCAATTGCGTGATACACCCGGGTGCAAGCAATATCGGCAGTACATTTATGTATACGAAAGGGCGCGCTAAGTCAGGGAGCAGTGCGGAGACAAAGGCGGCATGAAAAAGAAGATTTTGCTTGCTGTACTTCTGGTTTTTCTGTTTGTCGCTTTGCTTAATCTGGATATACAAGGTATAGCTCACAGTATCATGCAAATTTCGGTGTGGACTGTGCTTTTGCTTATCGGCTTACAAATTTTTACGCAGCTTTTGGTAAATCTGCAATGGTTTTCGATTGCGAGAGTTTCCGGGATAAAAATATCGTTTTGGGATATGTTTTACGTTAATTCGCAGGGTGCTGTTGTGGATTCGATTACTCCGGGCGTAAAATTCGGCGGGG
>Ga0209755_10004549_pt1 | contig 16341 bp, 10 predicted proteins | sample TergutCo191P1_FD_187301 | JGI IMG/M metagenome (GOLD analysis project Ga0209755, IMG submission 187301) | Cornitermes sp. P1 segment gut microbial communities from Petit-Saut dam, French Guiana - Co191P1 (SPAdes) (version 2) | ecosystem: Host-associated > Arthropoda: Insects > Digestive system... | reverse complement strand
CGCATGGAGCTGACCTCCGTTATCATTGCACTAGAGGCGCTAAAAATACCATGTAATGTTGAGTTGTTTACCGATTCGCAGTATGTATCAAACGCAATTAACTTAGGTTGGCTAAGCTCATGGCAGAAAATGGGATGGAAGCGAAAGGGCGGAGAGGTAAAGAATCCGGACCTTTGGATTAAGCTGATACCTCTTCTGGAAAAGCACAATGTCAAGTTTAACTGGGTCAAAGGACACGCGGATAACGAATACAACAACCGCTGTGATGAAATTGCAGTAGCGGAAACAAAGAAGATAAAAAGAAATGAGGAAAGCTGACGGGATTGCTCCTGTCAGCTTTTTGCTAAAGTCATTTAATCATATATCCATTTTGCATTAGAATCTTGACTCCACTATCAAAATCGTTTATTTTCAAAAGGATATAATCTGTATTGTATGTTGAGATGACAAAAATGCTAATTCCGGCTTCTGCCAATATATTTGAAATTTTTGCAATTACTCCGACCATTCCAAAGTCTAAAACGCCTAATATTTTAAGAGCTTTCCATCCGGGTTCTGATGAGATGATGCCGGGCGGACTATAGTTAGCATCACAAACCAAGGAAATTTCATCAGAGGTTTTCGACAGAAAAACAAACTCCTGCGAAAAGTCTATTGATTCAATATGATTTATCTTACAGACATTAAATTCACGCTCTACTCTTTGTAGCTCCATTGTCAAACCAACCTAATTTCATTTATTTTTTAAAGATACTTGATAATGACAGGCTTTAACAAGCGCATCTGTGCCGCCGTGAAAAACTTGACAAAGTTGACAATATCACGCACTAAGTATTCAAAACCAAAACCATAAAGAAGTTAATAGTCTCGGTCAAGCGTGTCTAGTGTAACGTACAGACCTATCTTGCGGCATCTTTTTGTGTCTGACGTTGTCGAAAAACCTTGAAATACCAGAGGTATTCCCGCGGCTTTTCTTCTAGTCAGCCGCAAAAAGCTACCACAATCTATGCCCAGTTATTTCGTATACGTCACAATAGCACTCCCCTCAAACAAGGGAAAAACTTCATTGCTGTGGATAGACTTGTAATCTGCATACTTCTCAATGCAAAAAGCCTTAAACGAAAGATTACTCAAAAGATGTGCCCCTATTTGATATCTTTGACAGTAATTATACTGTAGAGCAGAAACATATTCAACTATTATCAAAAGTCTATGTTGCAGCAATGGTAAACCAGAAGAAGAAAAGCCGAGCTACAAGAATTCTGGTGTACAAATGTTTCACGTGAAACATTATGAAGTACGGATTTGTAAGACCAAGCTGTAGCAAGAGTGCCACAGCTTGGTCTGATAGTAACCGAGGTGCTAATTGAAATTTTCTAAACATGGGGTGGCTGGGTGTCCGACAATGGGATAGAGATTAAATCACCTGCAAAATCTGCCAAACTATGTGCGAAGCGAGAAAACCTAAGATAGCGGCAACCGCGATAAAAAGGAATTTTTGATAACATCTCTTTCCAGACTCTCGAATTTTAGCTATTTCGTCAAGGGTTTCTCCTTTTGAGAACGCTATGATTTCACGATAGGTTTGCACGTCATACTGCTTTTTTATTTTTTCTGCTTTGCAGCTAAAATATATTGTGGCGGCAGCAGCAGGCACAGCTATAAAAAGGCCAGGAACAGATCCCAAGTACATTGATAGGGGAAGCATAACAAGTGCTACTGCCAGAAAGATAGCTGAGAGAATATAATTTTTCCTCATATTACTTATATCGGTTTGTTCAATTTTTTGCTCCATAATTTCTAAATCTCCTTTGACTAGATTATCAATTGTCATATTGAATACCTGCGAGAGCAAAATGAGGCTGTTTATGTCGGGGTAAGATTTGTCGTTTTCCCAACTGGAAATAGTTTGCCTCGTAACATATATTCTTTCTCCCAGCTCCTCTTGTGACAATGACATTTTGTTTCGTTGTTCTTTTATGGTTTTACTTATGTTCATGTTTACCTCCTTGCTGCAACTATACAAAATCGTGTATGAGATGTCTATCAAAAGACCTTTACATAAGCATAATCAGGAATGTCAAAAGGTCTTTACGTTGCTTGAGAGCCATAGCTTTGCTGATATTGCTTGTTCTAAATGAAAGTGATGCACAAAATACTGCTTTCCACAAAACACGGCAAATGTTTCACGTGAAACATTAGTATGGTCGAACCTTTATCTTGAATGAAGCATAATAAGGTATAATTACATATGGCGGTTTTTAACTGAGCCCAAAAATTTGGACAAATTAATTATGCGACATGAAAGGATTTATGTTTTTAATATGCTTTGAAAGTTTAAGATGCTGTGGGAAACAGGTATCGAAAAGATAGTCTTAGCTGTGTCATACTATGTTTCACGTGAAACATTATATAGGGATGGTGCTATAAAGGCATGAGTTCAACCTAATTATCTTGCACTTTTAACATGATAGTGTCCACAATCTGGTTGCCAATTTCTGCCCATATAACCCCGCGCTCCATTTGCCAATTTCGAAATAGTAAGCTGATGCCTCAAACTAGTAGAGTTTTTAGATCGTGGATCTCAAACCAAACATAATATGAATATAGCAGAAACACTATATAAGTACAATAATGTATAATGTTTCACGTGAAACATTTATGAGGGAATTTTTTGATATTATATTGAAAATCGGAGTTCATGTGGTATAATATTGACAAATTCCAATCAAGGAGTATTAAATGGGAAAAATTGTTGCAGTCGCAAATCAAAAGGGCGGAGTTGGCAAAACGACAACTTGCGTCAACCTTTGTGCAGCACTAAAGGAAACAGGGAAGAAGGTTTTGCTTTGTGATATGGACCCGCAAGGCAACGCAACCTCTGGGTTTGGCATAGACAAAAACAAAGATAAGCCAAACATCTATAATGTCTTAATCGAAGGCATAAATGCGGCTGAGGCTGTGATAAAAACTCCGTACAGCGACCTTTTGCCATCAAATAAGATACTCTCTGGTGCGGGTGTAGAATTGGTTTCATTGCCCGAGCGAGAATACATATTGAAAGAGGTACTGTCAGAAATCCGTGATGACTACGATTATATATTAATTGACTGTCCGCCTTCATTGGAAATGCTTACATTAAATTCTCTTTGTGCGGCGGACACCGTACTTATCCCTGTCCAGTGTGAATATTACGCACTGGAAGGGCTTTCGGATCTAATGTCTACCATCCGCACAATTAAAAAGGCACTTAACCCAAAGCTTGATATAGAAGGTGTGCTTCTAACCATGTACGACTCTAGGACTAACTTTTCTTCGCAGGTTGCTTCTGAAATAAAAAAATACTTCAATAATAAGCTCTATAATGTTGCTATTCCTCGCAATATCAGGCTTGCTGAGGCTCCAAGCCACGGTACTCCTGTAATGAAATATGACCGAGCATCACGCGGTTCACAGGCATATATAGATCTTGCAAAAGAAGTAATTAAACGGAACTCTTAAAATGCCACGATTACTATAGTAAAGGAACGGAATGTGCTTTGAAAAAGAAAGGTTTAGGCAAGCAACTGGGGGCAATTCTCGGTGACGCCGTAATTGAACCAAAGCCCAGTGACTTTGAATATTTGCCACTACATAGGATTGAGCCGAGAAAGGAACAACCGAGAAAACAATTCACACAAGAGCACCTTGAGGAACTAACAAATTCAATTCGTGCACATGGCGTCCTTTCACCGCTTGTTGTTAGAACTGTAGAAAATGGTTACTATCAAATAATCGCAGGTGAACGCAGGTGGCGTGCAGCTCGTGAGGCAGGATTAATGGAGATTCCTGCTCGCATTGTTGTTGCTGATGACAAGCTTGCGCTGGAACTGGCGATGATCGAAAACCTCCAAAGAGAGGATTTGAGTCCTATTGAGGAAGCTCGTGGATATAAGACGCTCATGGAAGAATTTAACATGACTCAGGAGGATGTTGCGCAAAGAGTGAGCAAGTCGAGACCTGCTGTTGCAAACGCTCTAAGATTGCTCTCGCTTCCGGGGGAACTGGTTGAACTTGTTTTGCGCGGAGAGCTTTCTGCAGGAAGTGCAAGGGCTTTGCTAAGCCTAAAGAGCGAAGATACAATGGTTGCCGCAGCACGTATAGCTGTCCATGAAGGGATGAGTGTTCGCGAAGTTGAGTCTCTCGTTAGAAAGCTAAACAGAGAAAAGATTAAAGAAAGCAAAGGATTTGACCGAAACACTTTAAATGTGGATTACATGCTTGAAGCCAAAAACCGCCTCACTAAAGCTCTTGGGCGTCGCATTCACATAAAACAGGGTAAGGGAAAAGGCAAAATAGAGATTGAATACTATGATCTAGATGATTTTAATGTCCTTTTCGAGGAGTTAATCGCTAGGGTAATTAATGATAACGGAGAAAGTGACGATGATTGATATTAAATTAATTCGTGAGACACCCGAGCACATAAAACATTTGCTTAAGAGCAAAGGCGTAGACTGTGGGGCTGAAATTGACCGTATACTTCAGCTTGATACTCGCCGCCGTGAGCTTTTGTCAGAAACCGAGGTAGACAAAGCACAACAGAACAAGGTTTCAAAGCAAATTCCTCAGATAAAGAAAGAGGGCGGCGATACAACAGAAATTTTTGCTCAAATGAACACGCTTAAAGCAAAAATTAAAGATTCTGAGGTGCTGCTTAAAAAGGTTGAAATTGAGCTGGACGAGCTAATGCTGGGGATTCCAAACACACCCGAAGAAGACCTAGCCCCAGGCGGAAAGGAAAATAATGAGCCCATCCGCTACTTCGGAACCCCGCATACCTTTGATTTTGAGCCGAAAAACCATGTAGATTTATGCACTGATTTAGGGCTAATCGACTATCCGCGCGGTGTAAAGCTTGCAGGCAGTGGATTTTGGATTTACCAAGGTTTGGGTGCAAGACTTGAGTGGGCGCTTCTCAACTATTTTCTCGACACTCACATTGCAGATGGGTATGAAATGCTATTTGTGCCATATATTTTAGAATATCAATGCGGCTTAACTGCGGGACAATTCCCCAAATTTGCCGATGAAGTCTACAAAATTGCAAATCCGACCGATGACAGGCTACACTATTTGCTCCCAACTGCCGAGGCTGCTCTTGTAAGCCTTCATAGAGATGAAATACTGACAGAAGCTGACCTCCCAAAGAAGTATATATCATATACCCCATGCTTTAGACGTGAAGCAGGAACCTATGGAGCAGACGAGCGTGGAATGGTTCGCGGGCATCAGTTTAATAAGGTTGAAATGGTTCAATACACCACGCCAGAAGGTTCAGCGGAAGCATTTGACGAACTTGTGAGCAAGGCCGAAGCACTTGTTTCAGGTCTGGGATTTCACTTTAGAACAGTTAAACTTGCCGCCGGGGATTGCTCTGCGGCGATGTCCAGAACATATGATATTGAAATACAAATTCCTTCAATGAATGGGTATAAAGAGGTATCGTCGGTCTCAAATGCACGTTGTTATCAAGCAAGACGTGGTGCGATGCGCTTCCGCAGGGCAGAGACAGGAAAGACTGAATTTATGCATACGCTTAACGGTTCAGGGCTTGCAACGAGCAGAATTCTTCCTGCACTTGTTGAGCAAAACCAACAAAAAGACGGAAGTGTTGTTGTTCCCGAGGTTCTTAGAAAGTATCTGGGCGGGATTGAAATAATCAAATAAAGCAACAAAACTACAAACGCAGAAGAAAAGAGGTTTGTTAGAGTGAAAAAGTTCTTTAATGAGTTCAAAGAATTCGCAATAAAGGGCAACATGATGGATATGGCAATCGGCATAATTATCGGTGGAGCTTTTACCGCCCTTATTACTTCAATTGTTACAAATATAGCAAGTCCTCTCATTGGAATTTTAATTGGTGTTGACCTTGCAGCACTCGAAATAGAGCTTCCTCGCCTCTATGGAAATATTGAAGAGCCAAATATCCTTGCAATTGGGCTGTTTCTTAACAATCTAATTAGCTTTATTTTAATAGCTTTCACAGTGTTCCTATTTGTCAAGGCTCTTAACAAGTTTCGAAGAAAGCAAGAAGAAAATGAACCAGAAGCACCTCCAGAACCCACAAATGAAGAAAAGCTACTGGCTGAAATAAGAGATTTGCTGAAGGAAAATAAAAGTGAGCGCTAGACAAGATGAAGTAACTACCATAATACTAAAGGGGGCGGAATGCTTGGGCATTTCGCTTCCACTTGGTGCAAGTAAGGCGTTTTATGAGTACTACAAACTTTTAGAAGAAAAAGGAAAAAGCGTTAATCTTACGGCGATCTCCGGAGCAACAGAGGTTGCACAATTGCATTTTCTTGACTCCATCTGCCTGTTGGATATTGCAGAATTCACAAATGCGAAAGTAATTGATATCGGAAGTGGTGCTGGTTTTCCGGGTATACCACTGAAGATTGCTGACCCTACAATCAAACTTACATTGCTCGACTCATCAGGAAAGCGTATAAGTTTTCTGGAAGAAGTATGCCATATGCTCGGGCTTGATGCTAAGTGCATACATATTAGAGCTGAAGAATATGCAAAAGAAATCAATATTCGTGAAAACTGTGATATTGCTGTATCCAGAGCTGTGGCAAAACTCAATACTCTCACGGAGTTGTGCCTTCCATTTGTTAGAATTGGAGGAACCTTTATTGCTATGAAAAGCATAAACACAGAAGGCGAATTATCCGAAGCAATGGATGCTATAGAAATTCTTGGTGGAAGATTCATAGAAAAAATCGACTATACAATACCGGGCACAGATATAATGCATAGTGCGGTTATAATAAAGAAGATAGGAAAGACCCCTAGTAAGTATCCAAGACGATTTGCAAGGATACAAACGTCGCCACTTTAGAGCGGATAACACATTGGTAAATGATGTAGGTTTGGATTTCTTTTGTTTAAATCGCTAGAAAACCAAGCGTGGGCTGTACGCCTACTGCCGCAAGGCTTTCAAAATTTGCGATTTTCGTCAAATACTTCACGTGAAACATCACAATTTTGTGGTTTCCCCGGTTTTTAGGATTGGATATCCATTCTTTACTGCCGGGGCAACAGTGCGCTGTGTTTTGAAAACGATGCGCTAAAATATATTTCATACCGACTATGGTGTCGGCAAGGAGCAAAATAAATGTTGTCATTAACAAAATCGCTTTTGGATGAACCCGAGATAAAACAACTTATTGCTGGAATTGATGAGAGTGTTTGCCCTGCCGTAATTTCGGGGGTATCTGAAATACATCGAGCACATATTATTGCCGCAGTACGCTCATCAACAATGCGTCCGGTAGCCGTAATTTGTTCAGCTGAAGATGAGGCAGCCCGGTTATCGCTTGATATTTCAGCGTTAACTATGGAGCAAGCATCAGCACTCAATGCAAGGGAATATACATTTCACACAGCAGAAGGCGTTTCACGCCAAATTGAGCAACGCCGAATAGCAACGCTGACGGCACTGATAGAAAAAAGAGCTCCTGTTGTAGTAATGTCAGTGCCTGGTGCCATTCAAAGAACTCTGACACCACAACAACTATCTGATATATCGACAACTGTAAAAATGGGTGGAACATACGACTTAGCGGAATTGACAGAGACTCTTATTTTGTGTGGGTATAGCCGAAGTGAACAAGTTGAGGGCCCGGGACAATTTGCACTTAGAGGTGGAATCCTAGATTTCTTCTCTCCGGCTCATGAAGACCCAGTAAGGTGCGAGTTTTTTGGAGATGATATTGACTCTATGGGACACTTTGATGTGTCCAATCAGCGCAGAACTATTCAAATTGACAGAGCACAAATAACGCCGGTTTCAGAAACATTGCCATCACTCTATCAGAGTGCCTTCGGCAATGGATCTATAGGGCTTGCAAGTGAACTTGAAGATCATGTTAAGCGCCTAGAAAAACTTCGTTCAACCAATCCAACACTTCTAATGAATCTCGCATTAGATATTGAAAGACTGAAAAGTGGAAGAAGCTTTCCTGCTGCGGACAGATATATGGAGCTTATTTCACCAATGTCAACGGCGCTTGATTATCTGGATTCAGATACGATTGTAATAATATGCGACCCGGTACGTGTACAAGAGCGAGCGGAAGGATTTACAAAACTTCTTGGAGAAGAATGTTTATCGCTGCTTGAATCAGGAATATTGGAAAGTAGCTTAGTAAGATTTGCAGAAGATTGGGCGGGATTTCTCTACAAAATAAACAACTTTCCTGTTATAATGGCAGACAGCTTTGCAGGATCATCATACCCGATAATTCCAAGAAAAATATTTAGCATAGATGCTAAGAGACTACCGTCATATGGTGGAAGCTTGGAAACTGCAGCAACTGATGTTGTGCATTATATGAATTCAAACTACCGAACGCTTATTTTATGTCATGATGAACGTAGAGCAGGAAGGCTTCGAGAATATCTTGATGAGCGACAAATAAAAACGACATTGGACTATTCTTTGCAAAACATGCCTGGATTTGGTATATGCATGGTTACTGTAGGGGACCTTTCCGCCGGAATGGAATACCCCGGAATCAAACTTGCGGTTATCACAGAAGGTCAGATTGTTGCACAGGCAACTCCTCGGCGTGTAAAAAAGGCGAAGTATAAGTCAAATAGGGAGCAGTTGCAGAGTTTTACAGATCTTTCAGCCGGAGATTTAGTTGTTCATGACCAGCATGGAATAGGCAGATTTGTAGGATTTTTCAAGCTTCTCGTGGATGGTGTAGAAAAGGAATACATAAAGATATCATATGCAGGAACAGATAATTTATATGTACCTGCAACACATTTGGACATGGTTGCGAAATACATTGGTGGAGCCGATGAACCTGTTTTAGATGATGATGAAAATATAGGAAGAAAAACAGTTAAACTTTCAAAGTTGGGAGGGTCAGACTGGACAAAGGCAAAAACCAAGGCGAAAAAAGCGGCAAAAGAAATGGCGAGGGAGCTTATAAAACTATATGCAGCCCGCCAACGGGTCACAGGTCATGCGTTTGCAAAAGACACAATTTGGCAGTCGGAATTTGAGGATAAGTTTGGTTATCAAGAGACAGACGATCAGCTGAAATGTGTTAAGGAAATTAAGGAAGACATGGAAAAACTTACCCCGATGGATCGCTTACTTTGTGGTGATGTGGGGTATGGAAAAACAGAAGTTGCGTTGCGAGCAGTGATGAAATGCATACTTGGAGGATATCAGGCAACGATACTTGTTCCAACAACGGTCTTAGCGCAGCAGCACTACGTTACGGCAATGCGAAGATTCGCGGGCTATCCTGTGAACATTGAAGTTTTAAGCAGATTCAGAACACCTGCCCAAGTAAAAAGGGCTTTAAAAGATATAGAAAACGGTGCAGTGGATCTTGTCATAGGTACACATAGACTAATTCAAAAAGATGTTACATTTAAAAAACTAGGTCTTTTGGTTGTCGATGAGGAGCAGCGCTTCGGAGTTTCACACAAAGAGCGACTAAAGGATATTGCAAAACAAGTAGATGTGCTCACACTATCTGCAACGCCCATTCCAAGAACACTAAACATGGCTCTTTCCGGTATACGAGACATGTCAACAATAGAAGAGCCGCCGCAAAGCCGGCGTCCAGTACAGACCTATGTTATAGAACATGACTGGAGTCTGCTGGTTGATGCAATCAGGCGGGAAATATCGCGTGGCGGGCAAGTGTATTACCTTCATAATCGCATTGAAAACATTGAGCGTGTGACATCCAGACTATCAGAAATGCTCCCAGGAGTAAGTATTTCTGTTGCACATGGCAGGATGGATGAGGATAGCCTAAGTGATGTTATGGAACGAATGACAACCGGAGAAATTCAGGTGTTGGTGTGTACGACAATCATAGAATCTGGCATTGACATTCCTAATGTAAATACCTTGATTATTGAAGACGCAGATAAACTCGGCCTTGCACAACTTCACCAAATACGAGGTCGTGTAGGGCGTTCACCGCGCCGTGCCTACGCATATCTAACCTTTAGGCAAGGGAAGCCATTATCAGAAATCGCAGAAAAACGATTAAGCGCTATAAGAGAGTTTGCAGAGTTTAACTCTGGATTTAAAATAGCCATGCGGGATTTGGAGATCAGAGGTGCGGGAAGTCTGCTTGGCGCGGAACAATCAGGGCATATGATTTCCGTTGGTTATGATATGTATCTAAAACTGCTAGAAGAAGCTGTTTTGGAAGAAAAGGGGGAAAAGCAGCCTACAAAAGCAGAATGCCCGGCCGACTTAAATGTGTCAGCAGGCATTCCGGAGAAGTATGTTCCATCGGAGAAGCAAAGAATGGATATATACAGGCGTATTGCACTTATACGAACACAGGACGACTGCGATGAAATGATTGCGGAGCTTATAGACCGCTATGGTGATCCACCGTCCCAAGTCATTGCACTTACGTCAATTGCAATGTTGCGTAGTGAAGCAGCCCTCGTTGGAATAAGAGAAATTTCGCAAAGAGACGGTTGGCTTCGCCTAAAGCTTGCTGATTTCAACATGGAAAGTATTTCAAAACTCTACGCACTGCCTGAATATGAAGGTCGGATTAAAGTTATTGCAGGTTCAGAACCCATAATTGCACTAAAACTAAGGGCTGCTTCAGTTGTGGACGAAGCAGTAAGATTTGTCAGAGCGTATGCTTATGCATCGAATTAATAAAAAACATGTTCCAATATTTAGGGGAGATATTAAAATGAATCTAAAAAAGATAATCGCAGCACTTATGAGCATCATGATGCTAACAACGATTTTGGCATCCTGTGCAAGCGAGCCTGAGTTGCCGCAAGAGACACATCTCGGGCAAGCAACAGGACAGTATGAACAAGATGGTGATCGCGGACAAGCGCAGGAGGAACCTGAGCTTACTGAATCATTTGTAGAGGATGACAGCTTACAAGAGACTACACCTACAGAACGCCCACGTGAAAATGTGGCAACCCTTGATTTTGAAGCAGCCTTTGCCAAGTTTCCACCGGATACTGTAATGTTTACCGTGGGTGACTTTGAAGTGACATGGGAGCTTTTGTACTTTCGAATACACATAGCTGTTATATCGCTGCTTGCAAACAGAGGGAGTCTTCCAGACTTGTCTACGCTCACGCCCGACGGAAACACTTATGAAGAGATGATTATGGACTTTGCGGTACAAGCTTCAAGACAGCTTAGGATTGGTGAATATGGGGCAAGAGAGCTTGGTGTGCAATTAAGTGAGGAGGATTTGGACTTTTTAGAACTTACTGTGCAAGAAAATATTGCTGCGGCTGGTGGAGAAGAAGCTTTGCTTGAGTATCTACGAGAGTCTTACGGCATTCACCGAATTGAGTTATTTCGTGAACTCTTAATGCTTGAATACTTACCTATGACCATTTTTCTTGCTCGTTTCGGAGAGATGGGTAGTAATTTGTCGGACGAAGAGGTGGCCTTGCATTTTGAAAATGACGGTTTTATTATGGCAAAACATATTTTGAGGCCAAAATCATCTGACTATCCAGAGGTTGCGAGGGAAGAAATTGAGGACATTCATAGGCGTTTGAGTGAATATCGCGGAGATGATTTTGAAGGATTTTTTGATGAGTTAATGCGTGAATATAGTGGAGACCCTGGTGTTATATCATTCCCAGATGGTTATCTATTTCAAGCTGGCGATATGGCTGATCCATTTTACGAAGCTGCAGTAGACCTGAATATCGGGGATATGAGTAACATTGTAGAAACTACCCATGGTTACCACATAATTCTGAGACTGCCCATTGACTATGACACGATGGTTATAAGTGATACACATTCGCTCAGGGCAAGAGCTGCTTTTGAGCTGTATGAAGCGATGGTGACACAATGGTTGGAAAAGTACCCATCGATATTTACTGCAGAGTTTGAGTCTTTAAACCTAGCAACACTTTTTGAGCCATGTGTTTTGTTCTGATAACAAAATTCGGTTTCGTTGAAGCCAATACATAAAACGAAGCGGATTGGCAAATGGTCAATCCGCTGCAATTTTTTTGTTAGAGTTATCTACTCCATAGAGAACTATCTGTGGAATAATCTTTTATTTTGATATACAGGTTCGCATGTGATATTAACCCCCAGTTGGCGGAACATTGCAATATCAACCTGCGATAAAATAACTGTTGAGTGAGCTTCCGAATTCATCAGCCGTGGAAGCTGCTTTAAAACGAGCTCAGCCATAGGATTGGTAGCGGTGCTGATCGCTAGTGCTATTAGTACTTCATCAGTATGAAGACGAGGATTTTCGTTGCCAAGATACCCGACCTTCAGCTTCTGGATTGGCTCAATTACGACAGGTGAAATGAGAGGAACTCTGTCATCTATGCCCGCTAAATATTTGAGAGCATTAAGTAGTGCCGCAGAGGAAGCTCCAAGCAGTGAGGATGTTTTTCCTGTGATAAGCTTTCCATCAGGAAGTGCCAATGCCACACAAGGACCGTCAGTTTCTACAGCTCTTTCTAATGCTGGATTTACAGGCTTTCTGTCGCCTGGTGTAAGATTAGAGTTACTCATAAGTAATTCTAGTTTGGTATATGATGACTTTTGAAGATTACCCTTTGTAAATTCAAGTTGGGTATAAAAATATCTACGTATAATTTCTTGTTTGGAAGCCTCTTCACATATTTCATCATTTATACAAAAGCCAGCCATATTAACGCCCATGTCAGTCGGAGAGCGATATGGACTCTCACCCCAAATGCGCTTAAACATAGCATTTAATATGGGAAACACTTCGATGTCACGATTATAGTTTACGGCCGACTCTCCATAGGCTTCTAAATGAAATGGGTCGATCATGTTAACATCATTTAAATCTGCCGTAGCTGCCTCATATGCTAAATTTATCATATGCTTTAGTGGGCGATTCCAAATTGGAAATGTTTCAAACTTTGCATACCCTGCTTTTATTCCACGTTTATTTTCATGATAAAGCTGTGATAGGCATGTAACCATCTTTCCACTGCCAGGGCCGGGGGCAGTAATAACCACTAAAGGGCGCGTGGTTTTGACATAGTCATTGTTTCCGTATCCATCGTCACTCAAAATGAGTTGAATATTAGAAGGGTAATCCGAGCCAGGTATGTAGTGGATAATGTAGACGGTGATTCCTAGGTTTTCGAGGTATAGCTTAAACTTATCGGCTGCAGCCTGCCCAAGATACTGGCTTATAACAACGCTGCCGACATGGAGATTTCTTGAGCGAAACTCATCAATTAAGCGCAATACATCATCATCATAGGCAATTCCGGTATCGCCGATTGCCTTGCTAGAATCAATATCGGATGCATTTATAGCAATAACAATTTCGACTTTATCTGTCAAGGTTTCAAGAAGCTCGACCTTAACATCAGGTCGATATCCCGGCAAAACCCTTGCAGCATGGTGATCATCAAAGAGTTTTCCGCCAAACTCCAAATAAAGTTTGTTTTCGAACATCCCTATTCGTTCCAGAATTTTTTCAGACTGTAACTTAAGATATGTCTCGCAATCAAACCCAACCGTATACACTAAACCACTCCTGTCAACAAATATTAATATCTCGACTTATTCTAAATTATGGCATTACTATTGTCAAGGAAACCATATAGAATAATGGGCGTACTTTGCAGTATGTGTTGTAGAAATTATTTAGGCAAAATTTTAAAACAGATTCCTTGACACAACAGTCCGACCTTGCTATAATCAAGCGGAGTGAAGTGAGCGTTGCACCCGAGTTTGCGCGGGCGTGACAAAGCGAACAAAGATTACTATTTCCTCTCTACTCAACATAAGGCCCAAGTAAGTGGATTTGTTTCGCTGAGAGTGATGCGGCGGCAATATGTAGTTTTCGGTACCAGCCGAAAGCGTGGTGAAGCCAATGCGATAGTGACGAGCGCGGGTGGTGGAATTGGCAGACTCGCTAGATTCAGGTTCTAGTGTCCAATAGGACGTGCGGGTTCAAGTCCCGCCTCGCGCACCAAATGGAGTGATGTTCAAATTTTGAACAGTTTTAATTAGACTGTACAAAATTTGAGTGTCGCTCTTTTTTCTTAAAGCTTTGCGTTACAAGGATTTTGAGGGATTTATTCCCAAAAGCACCGTGAGCCCTTGCAATCATTAACATTAACACGTGATAAAATCAGATAATCGGTAGTGGGAAAATTCGGGCTCTGGTTTAGAGTATTGGCGTGCACCCTTGCAGCTATAGGGGTGTTTTCTTTTTGTGGGGAGATATAGAGAAATATCAAAAATTAAAAATAATTTACACTGCATATATTTTCTATAGATAGCCGGGATCATAAACATTGGATACCGGTGCAAAGCTGTAGATATGAGGGGAGACAAAAGGAACGGGGAAAGGCGCAAGGGTCAGGAAAGTAAGGAATACAAGGAAAGGAGGGGTGTTGAGAAAATAAATTAAGATAGAGGCGAATCTAGCCTGTAGATCCAAAAAGCCGCGCGTTCGGGACGCGATAGTGTCGTTTTAGGACATTTTGTATGTTTTTAAACAGAGATATGGTAACATATATGACGTAAAAAATGCTTGATTATATAAAATTCTGGCTTTATTGAGTATTGTGAGGCATAAAATAGGGTGAAAGCGCACTAAAATGAAAGGTTTACATAAATTCACAGAATTTTAACAAAATTCATGCGATATGATGGTGACGAATTTTGTTTAAATGGGTCTATATAATATGTATGCAATAATATGCATGCAATTAAAGTGTCTGAAATTAAGTGTATTTGGTATGTTTTGGAAAACTTTCCATTTACAAACGAGTAAATAAAGTAAATAGCCCCGAAAAAGCGGGTGTCTGACTTTAAATAATATATAAAGTAAATAATCCCAATATTGGAGGTAAAATGGAATGAAAAAAGGTATTGGAAAAACACTAAGAAGAACGTTATGCTTACTTATGGCATTATCAATGCTACTTGGCCCTGTCACTGTATTTGCGGGGGATGAGGGTATTTCTATAGATGAAATGCCGGTCGGTGCAGAGATAATGTACGAAGGGTACGACGATATAGCTATGCCCGAGGATGAAGCAGACATCGATGACGAGGCAGACGTCGATGATGAAGCAGACGTCGACGACGAAGCGGATATCGATGACGAAGAAGATACCGATAGCGAAGCAGGCGTCGATGAAGACGACTCCTATGACGAGGAAGAAGATCTATTAGTCGCTCAAGAGGAACTAACAGTTCGCTTCATGCAAAATGATGGCAGCGCACTTCTACATACATTAGTTGTAGTTTATAGCGGCGACACAGTAACAGCTCCGGAGGAGCCTTTACGTGAAGGATATGACTTTGTCGCATGGAGCACAGAATCGGATGATCAAGACATCTGTTATGAATTCGATTTTACGACACCGATTACAGAAGACATGGATCTCTACGCTCAGTGGACACCAGAAGTTAAAGTATGGTTATCTGTAGGCGGACAAGTTATCGGAAATTTCCCAACATTTGATGACTTTGATTATTTCAGCTACTATAATTATGGTGATGAAGAAGCAAACCCGGTTTTGGAAGGTGCGAGAGTATCTCTATATTATGGAGATGAACTGATAGCAAGCACATTCACAGACGCACAGGGTAGATATCAATTTGAGGCTATGGAGTTTGGTGTAAATACACTAAGCCTATGGTCTGTTGTTGCGAAAGCAGACCTGTATGAAACAGCAACAGAAAATCTCGCTGACTTTGTAAATGAAATTGTCGAAAACAACAGAAACATGGCTATGCATATAAATATAGACTTTGAACTTGAATTTGTGGGCGTGGGTATGATGCCGCTTATGGGTCCATCTGCGTTCACTCCTGCAAGCATTTTAAACTTGAATCTGCCGGATAATCACTTTGTTCAAGTTTCAAGCGATGCAGAGTTGAGAGCTGCGCTAACAGGCGGAGGAACGGGTGCAATTAGCCCACTTGTTGTTCGTGTTATGGGAAATTTCAACCTAACCGGCACAGCTGCAATTGGTACAACTAGCGGTCCGGCTGGCAGACAAATACACATATATAGTAATTCACCGAACTCTTTTGATATTATCAGAACAGCCGGTTCAAGTCGCCACTTTGAAGTAACACGCAATGTACATTTACATTTATACAATGTTACATTAAGACAAACCGGTGCTGCAGAAACAGCTAACCGCGGTGGTGTATTGGTGAATGGTGCGAATGCACAGTTGCACATGCACTATGGCAGCTTGATTTACAATAACCAAGCTGCAAACGGTGGTGGTGTCTCACTCACAGGAGCTGATGCCCAATTATTTATGAACTATGGT
>Ga0209755_10004548_pt1 | contig 16343 bp, 12 predicted proteins | sample TergutCo191P1_FD_187301 | JGI IMG/M metagenome (GOLD analysis project Ga0209755, IMG submission 187301) | Cornitermes sp. P1 segment gut microbial communities from Petit-Saut dam, French Guiana - Co191P1 (SPAdes) (version 2) | ecosystem: Host-associated > Arthropoda: Insects > Digestive system... | reverse complement strand
CGATTTGCAAGGTATTATCGAAAAACTGGATTATGTGAAAGAGCTTGGTTGCAACGCCCTTTGGCTCAACCCATGCTTTGATTCACCGTTTAACGATGCCGGATATGATGTGGCAGACTATACGAAGATTGCCCCTCGCTACGGAACAAACGAGGATATGCGCAGACTTTTGAGTGAAGCGCATAAGCGAGGCATGCATGTGCTTTTAGACCTTGTGCCGGGACACACCGCAATTACTCACGAGTGGTTTAAGAAATCCATGGAAAACGACAAGGAATTTGCCGAAAGATATATCTGGGCAGAATCTGCATGGGAATATTTCGAGAACATCTCAGGCATTATGGGGCGCATCAGTGGGATTTGCCAGAGAGGTTCGTGTGCTGTGAATTTTTATTCAACACAGCCTTCACTCAATTATGGTTTTGCCAATCCCGACCCCGAAAAGCCGTGGCAGATTCCTGTGGATTCCGAAGGTGCGATGGCTACAAGAAAAGCAATGATAGATGTCATGCGATTTTGGCTTGATATGGGCTGTGATGGCTTTCGAGTTGACATGGCGTTTTCACTTATAAAAAACGATGTGGATTACACTCATACTATGAAACTTTGGCAAGAAATCCGCGCCATGTATGACAAGGAGTATCCCGAAGCTGTTCTTATCGCAGAGTGGGGTAACCCGAAAAAATCCCTTGCAGCAGGATTTCACATGGATAACATGCTCCACTTCGGTGAAACTAAGTATAATACCTTATTTCGCGGTGAATCTCCATATTTCTCAAAAAGCGGAATGAATGATTTGTCAGAGTTTATAGAAAACTATGTCGATATGCTCAAAGGCGTAGAGAGCTTAGAGGGCGATTCGGGTGGAGGTCTTATATGTTTCCCCAGCGGCAATCACGATATGTATCGCATCGCCCGACAACTTGACGCTCAAGAACTCCGTCTTGCATTTGCATTTTTGCTGACCATGCCCGGTGCACCTTTTATCTACTACGGAGATGAAATTGGCATGCGATATCTTGAAGATACGCCATCTGTCGAAGGCGGTTATGAGCGAACGGGTTCGCGTAGTCCGATGCAGTGGGATAAAACTCTCAACGCAGGGTTTTCCAGCGCAAGTGTTGCTGACCTATACATACCTCTTGACCCCGTACCCGGCAGACCGGATGTTGAGACAATGGTTGCCGATAAAAATTCTCTGTGGTACGAAGTTAAAAAACTAAATGAGCTTCGCCTGTTGCACAAAGCTCTGCAAAATAATCCACCTATCGAGTTTTTGTCAACCGGTGATAAAAGCAAAGGTTCCCCGCTTGTTTACAGACGAGGAACCGGTAAGGGTTCTGTTGTTGTTGCACTTAACTTGTCGAACAAAGCGGCAAGCTTCGAGCTTGATGGCGCAGATGAGATGCGAGCTTTGCACTCCATCGGCGAAGCGGGTCAAATTTCAGGTAGCAAAATCACTCTGCCTGCCGATAGCGGCGTGTTTCTCATAGAAGATTAGTGCCATCGTCCCCTACTTTTTTATCAAAAAAGGCAGTTTAAACCGGAAGAAGTTTGATATTCTGCCAAACACTCTTACTATCCATGGACGCTTTTTCATGTCCGGGTCTGTGCGTACGAGTAGTGTTTCCAGCGAGTTTACTATGCTATCCAACAGCAAGAGCCTGCGTGTTGTTTCGTGTTGGAACTTTTCCAGCTGCTGTGTTGTCTCACGGCTAAAGCCGTCAATGCGTTTTTCCGTGTCCGCATGGAGCTGTATGAAGTCGCTGCTTGTTTTATTTAATTGCTCTAACGTCTCGCGCTGAAATGTGTCGAGACGTTTTTCCGTGTCTGCGCTGAGTTTTACGAACTTTTTATTCACCTCATCAATGGAATCTTGTAAGACCTTTTGTTGTTTTATAGCAAACTCAGCCTGTTCACCAGTCTTTTTTTCATGCAAACCAAGCCGCTCACTGTGACCGGAGAGCATTTTGTTGGTGTTGTCGAGCGTGTAGGTTGTGGTCTTGATTACATTTTTAAGGTCGTCAATATTTTTGTTGATTATATCCTGCTCGTTGACGAGTTTGAGCATGTCTGAGCGGTAATGCTGAAACGACTCCATCATCTTATTGTGGGCATCGTCAACCTCGGCTTGCTTGCGCCTAAGGTATTGCTCCGTTGACTCTAATGCTTTGAGAGCTTTGCCTTGGCGCTCCAAAATATCAGCGAGCATATTATCTTGGTCTTGCATCTCTACGGCGAGTCGAGTGAAAAATCCAATCAGGGCTTGATCTCGTTCTAATTTTTTAGGTTGCTCCGACAAAACTTCACCTCATTGCTCCATTGCTCATTTTTTGCACTGTCGTTAATTTAAGGTTGTTTTGAGTGCTTGTGCCAATTGGTCGGGGCATGATGTATTTTTGTGCCCGCAAGTAATTCCCTCCAGTTGTTCAATGACCCTGGTAACTTCCTGCCCTTGAACGAGCTTGGACAGACCGAATAAATTTCCGGGACAACCGCCGACAATTTCGATATTTTTAACAATACCGTTTTCTACATCTATATCAAACTTATTGCTGCATACGCCTTTGGGAACATAATTAATTTTCATTGTAACCTCTCCAAAACATGCTATATTGCTATATTTAAAAAATTTATTTAAGTATCTCTTCTGAGTATACTCCAAAATCTATTAAATTACAATCCTTAGTGTATTAAAATTTTTTCTTTACTTTTTGGGCGTTTGCTGTTAAAATCGGATAGATTTAAGAATGAAAGGTGGTGAGAGGCTTGAGGCAATTTGGTTTACGTTACATATTAGACCTTTTCTTAGGAAGCGATGTAGTACGTAGATTCACATTCAAAACAATGGGAGCATGGGATAGTTGCGCCCTTTTGGCGGTTTCTAACTACCAGCTTGCAATGGAATCAGCTTATGCATGGGAGCAGTCTGCCCATTTTGAAAAAGCTAATTGTTTTGAGTGCTTATCACCACATGATGAAGTAGCATAACTTTGCTCCTTTTATATTTGGTGTCCTGTGCAGTCAAAACAGTCTGCACAGGATTTTTTGTTGTGAATAATTTTATATAAGGAGTTTTTAACATGATAGATATATCAGTACATGAACTAAATAAATACTACGGCGCGAACCATGTTCTCAAGGGGATTAGTTTTGAAGTTTACAAAGGCGAAAAAGTCGGGTTGCTGGGGCGAAATGGCTCCGGCAAGACCACCTTGTTTAAGGTAATTAGCGAAGATGAGCCATATGAGAGCGGAAGTGTTTCCAAAGCTTCAGGTAAGAAGGTTGAAGTTTTGGCGCAAATCCCCACATTTGATGAGGGTGATACTGTCGAAGATATACTGCGCTCATCGTTTAAAGAAATTTCCGAAATACAAAAGGCAATGAAAAAAATCGAGGGTGACGCAGACCCGAAAGTTCTCGCTCGCTACGGTAGGCTGATGGAGCAATATGACCTGCTTGGTGGATATGAAGTTGATGTAAAGGTTGATAAAATTTGCAATGGGATGAACATAAGCGATGGTATGCGGGAAAGTTTGTTCAGCTTGCTCAGTGGCGGCGAAAAAACACGAGTAAATCTGGCTCGGATTCTTCTTCGTGATTGTGATATTCTTTTGCTTGACGAGCCGACGAATCATCTTGATTTGGCGTCGCTTTCATGGCTTGAAGGCTTTATTCGGGATTTCCCCGGCACTGTCGCTATTATATCTCATGATAGGGTGTTCTTGGATAATGTTGTGAGCAGGATTATTGAGATTGAGCATGGGAGTGTCAATTTCTATTCAGGTAATTACTCTTTCTACATCGAAGAAAAGGCACGGCGTTTTCAGACTCAAGCGGAGCAGTACAAACAGCAACAGCGAAAAATTGAGCATCTGGAAACTGCCATAAAACGACAACGCGTGTGGGCAGCGATAAATCCATCAAATACGGGCTTGGCTAAACGTGCTTTGGCTATGGAAAAACGCATTGAACAAATGGATAAGGTTGATAAACCAATAACAGCAAGAAAAGTAGCCGAGGACTTTAACAGCGGCGGTTATGCGGCAAAAGAAGCTGTATCGCTGGACTGCGTGAGTAAGAGCTATGGGGATAATGTACTGTTCAACAATGTGAGCCTCAGTATCGCACGGAATGACCGCATTGCCTTGATTGGTGCCAACGGCTCAGGCAAAACCACGCTTTTGCGGTTGATTTTGGGTGAAGAGCCTTGCGATAGCGGCGAAATAAAGGTCAGTAGTAATATAAAAATCGCATATATGTCTCAAATCATCTCGTTTGATGATGATAATGCAACAGTTCTCGACACTCTGCGAAGTAAAACAAGAGTACCCGAAGAAATAGCCCGTAGCATCCTTGTGCGTTTTTTGTTCAGAGCCGCAGATGTACAGAAAAAAGTAGGCACTCTCTCCGGTGGTGAAAAGAGCCGCCTAAAACTGTGCTTGCTCATGCAAAACAAAGTGAATTTTTTAATCCTAGATGAACCGACAAACCATCTCGACATTGACTCCAGAGAATGGATTGAAGATGCCGTACAGGATTTCGAAGGCACCATGCTGTTCATCTCGCACGACCGCTACTTTTTGAGTAAGTTTGCATCAAAAGTGTGGAGCATGGAAAACGGCGAGATTACAGCGTTTAATGGCGGGTTTAACGAGTGGCTCGGTAGGTGAGTCATAATAAAACATTGTTTTCATTTACGAACTGAATATAGTTTGATATACTTGGTAGGTGAAAGGACTGATTGTTATGGCGAAACTTTATTTTCGATATGGGGCAATGAACTCCGGCAAAACTGCAAACTTGCTTATGGTTGCTGATAATTACATCAATCAGGGGAAAAATGTTATTATTTTAAAGCCTGATAAGGACACGCGCTGGGGCATGGCAGGAGAGGTGAAATCTCGTGCTATTGTAACATCTCAGCCTGCGGCTTTAATCAATGACTCGCTCAATTTGCAGAAGTTCATCACTGAGCAGCTTGAAGTAATCAAAATTGCCGCAATCTTAGTTGAGGAAGCTCAGTTTTTAACAAAAGAGCAGGTGCGGCAGCTCGCAATGGTTGTTGATGAAAAAAATATCCCAGTTCTCTGCTATGGACTGCGTTGTTCATATCTTGACGGTGAACTTTTCGAGGGGAGTGCCGCCCTTATGTATTGGGCTGACACCGTTGAAGAGATAAAAAATGTTTGCCAGTACTGTACAAGCAAGGCTACAAAAAACCTGCTCCGCATAAATGGCACTCCACAATATAGCGGCTCTTTTGTCGTTATGGGAGATGTGTCCGGCGACAATGAGGTGGTTTTTACACCTGTCTGCCGCAAGCATTATCTAAATCCGCCTAAAGCTTGAGTTTTTAGAAGAAACGAAATGGAGAAAAAACATGTGGGAAAAATATAAGCATATCATACCTCATATTGCAGTTGGCAGTGGAGTTATCGAAACAGTGCCTGAGTGGATTTCGAGTAATGGTTACAAGTCGGTGCTGGCTGTCTGTGACCTTACTACCTATGAAGTTGCAGGCAAAAGAGTTATCGAAATGCTGAGAAATGCTGATATAACGGTGCGTGAATGTATGTTAAATGAGTATGAGCCATTACCTAATGAGCAGACTATCGGCATTGTGACAACAGAGTACTCCCGAGAAATCGACCTTATTCTCGGTATTGGGTCGGGAACAATAAATGATATATGTACATTTGTGGGTGAAAAAGTTTCATGCCCGTCGGCAATTGTCGCAACTTCGCCATCTATGGACGGTTACGCGGCTATTGGGAGCGCCATACTTTCACATGGCGTTAAAATAACACCTCTATCTCAGTGTGCTACGGCAATTTTTTGTGATGTTGATATTTTAGCCGCCGCGCCTATGCACCTCATAGCCGCAGGGCTTGGCGACATGCTTGGAAAAATCACCGCACTTGCAGATTGGCGATTGTCTCATCTTCTCATGGGTGAGCCACTACCTGAAGATATTGTGAATATTGTTACCTCAGCTCTTGATAAGATTATAAAAGGTGCCCCACATGTATTTGAGCGTGACCCGAATGTCATACAGAGTATCACAGAAGGGTTGCTTTTGACAGGCATTGCTATAAGTTTGTATGGCGACAGCCGCCCCGCATCCGGCTGTGAACACCATCTTTCCCATTTTTGGGAGATGCGCACACTTGCGCAGGGCAGAAAGCCTGCATTGCACGGCACTAAGGTTGGAATTGCAACGATTGCAGTTCTTGCAATGTGGAAAGAGTTTCTTAAAACTGCCGGTGACGCACCTAGCAAAACATCATATATAGATGAAAAATATGTGGAAAATATCCGCCGTCTCTATGGAAGGTCTGCGGAAACTATTCTAAGCACCGAAAATCCAAATCTCTCACTTTCGCATCTGCAAGAGCATTGGAGCGAGATTGTTAAAATTGCCGAATCACTCCCCGGACCTGAATTTGTCGCCGACATACTCAGCAAAGCAGAGGCTCCACTGCGATTATCAGAAATACTCCTTGATGAACGTTCACTAAAAGAGAGTGTGATTTATTCACGCGACCGCAAGAAAACCTACACATTGCTTCAACTTCTTGGCGACTTTGGCAAGCTTGAATACTATGCGGATTTTGTGGGGGAATATTTTACGCGAAACGCTTTAAGCGGCGTAAAGTGCCTTATCCTCGACATGGACGGCACCATCTATCTTGGAGATAAAATATTCCCCTACACACTCTCCGCGCTTGAAAAGCTGAGAGAACTCGGTATGGACTACATTTTCTATACAAATAATTCATCACAAAATGCGGCGAATTATCTGGAAAAACTGGGACGTATGGGGATTGACGTTTCATCTGACAAACTTTTGATGTCAACTCACGTACTGCTTGACTACCTTAAGACAGAGCAAACTCATTTAAACAACTCAAATAAAATGAGCAAAGCTTTTGTATGTGGCACAAAAGCTCTTTTGGATGATTTTAAGAATGCAGGATATGTTCTCACTGACGAAAACCCTGACTTTGTGGTGCTTGGCTTTGACAAGGATATGGACTATGAGCGGCTTACCAAGCTGTGTGATTTTGTCCGCGATGGGCTTCCATACTATGGTGTCCACATGGATTATAACTGCCCGATTGAGGGTGGATATATCCCCGACTGCGGCTCACTTGCCGCCGCTGTGACAACTTCTACGGGTATCACTCCTGAATTTTTCGGCAAGCCCTCACATCATACTTTGGAGTACATTATAAAGAAAACCGGGTACTCTGAAAGCGAGCTGTGTTTTGTTGGTGACAGGCTCTACACCGATATTGCCGTGGCGGCAGGCACGAAGGCACGCTCGGTGCTTGTATTATCTGGTGAAACTGAGCGAGAAAACTTGAAGAGTTCAGTATTTGTTCCTGATGGTATCGCTGAGAACTTAGCTGAGTTTGTCGGATGCTTGATTTAAAATAAACAACTCTGCATAAAGCTTTTTTTGAACAAACAATGTACTAATTATTGCCGAGTTGTAAAATGTGACAAAATCGTGACATTTTACTTGACTTTATCGTAGTGTTAATGTATCATTGCCGCAGGGTATAATATTATTAATAAGGCTTTAATCTTGATAATTTATAACCTAAAGCAAAAACATCATTAAAATGAATGTGGAGTGAAAAAAGTATGAAAAACATGAAAGTATCAGCAAAACTCTTGGTCAGCTTCGTCCTCGTAATCATCCTGACAGCAACCGTCGGGGTTGTCGGCATAGTCGGCATGCAGAACATTGCCGCAAACAGTAATGAAATGTATTTCCAACAAGTGGAGCCGATAATCAGCATGGCGTATGCTCGCGAATACTTCCAACGCATTAGAGTTCAAGTCAGAAATGTGGCAATTAATTCGGGTAACGATGTGGCTGTCAATAACTTTGCAGCAGAACTTCAGGACAGACAGGATAATTTCTTAAGTTATTTCTATGAGTTTCGACCGTTTCTCACATCTGATGCTGGTATTGCTGCTGCCAATGAAATTCACAGCTTATACACCAGTACATTTGCTCCCGGTATGTCAGATGCTGTGCAGGCCGCTCGCGAAGGTGCACCTACAGCTGAAATCATGCAAATTCTCGCAATTACAACCGCTGCAGGCGACCAAATCTCAGACCAGATGGACAACATCTTTATACTGCGTGCCAATCAGGCTCTTGCACTTGAAGAGGCAAACTCAGCTCTCAGCAACACGATGTTAATCGCAATCATAGCTGTGCTCGTTTCTGCAGTAGCTGTTGCACTTGTTCTTGCGTTCTACATCTCAGGACTTATTAGCAAGCCGCTTGTCACTCTCGCCCAGTTCTTCACCAGAGCAGGCGGAACAGGTGATATTGAACTCAGTGATGCAGATAAAGCTACTATCGGTAAGTATGGCCAAAATAAAGACGAAATCGGTATGGCAATCAACGGTGCCGCATCATTTGTGGGTCGCGTAACTGTTATTGCAGGCGAACTCGAAACAGTTGCCGGTGGTGACCTCAGAAGTGACCTGACTCCTCTCTCTGACAGAGACACAATGGGTAACTCTCTCGTCACGATGATGAGAAACCTTAACAATATGTTTAATGAAATAAACAACGCTTCCGGACAAGTTTCTGCCGGTAGTAAGCAAATTTCTGATGGTGCTCAGTCACTTGCTCAAGGTAGTACAGAGCAAGCCGCATCAGTTCAACAACTCAGTGCATCGATTTCCGACATTGCAGCAAAAACAAAAGAAAATGCCGACATGGCAGGTCGTGCAGCGACACTTGCAAACAACATCAAGTCAAGTGCAGAAAAAGGCAGTGGTCAAATGGATGAAATGATGTCTGCAGTTAAAGACATTAACGAATCCAGCCAAAACATCGGAAAGGTTATCAAATCAATCGATGACATCGCATTCCAAACAAACATCCTCGCTCTCAATGCCGCTGTTGAGGCCGCAAGAGCAGGTCAACACGGTAAAGGTTTTGCCGTCGTTGCAGAAGAAGTACGTAACCTCGCCGCAAAGAGTTCAGAGGCCGCAAAGGATACAGAAGCACTCATTGCAGACTCTATCTCTAAAGCAGAACAAGGTTCACGCATCGCAGATGAAACCGCTGAAAGTTTACGTGAAATCGTATCCGGTATTGACGAAAGCACAAAGCTTGTCGGCGACATCGCGCGCTCATCAGAAGAGCAATCAGTTGGCATAGACCAGGTCAACAGCGGTGTTGACCAAGTGGCACAAGTTGTTCAACAAAACAGTGCAACTGCAGAAGAATCTGCCGCTGCTTCTGAGGAAATGAGCGGTCAAAGCATAATGCTTGAAGAACTCATCTCACGCTTTAAGCTAAAAAACACGAGCAACTCCTCATTCAGCCTGCCTGCCTCGTCCACAGCAAGTACTCCGGCTGAACTCCCCTCATCTTCTGCTGGCGCAAACTTAGGAGATTTTGGCAAATACTAAAATTAAGCTAAGATAAACTCTATACAACTAACAAGGGCTGTAGCACTACGCTATGGCCCTTGCTTATTGTATACTCTTGCTATCACCTTTATTTAAGTAAATACTGCCTGAGAATTTGAATTACTTTTGTTATATCTAGCGGTTTGCCAAGATGTGCATCCATACCCGCCTTCTCACATGCCTCTATATCTTCTCTAAACACGTTAGCTGTCATTGCAATTATTGGAAGTGTTTTGATATTTTGAATATCAAGTTTTCTGATTTGCCTTGTTGCCTCAAGACCATCCATATAAGGCATTTGAATATCCATAAAAACAATATCGTATTTATCAGGATTTTCTTTTATCATATTAACAGCTTCTCTTCCGTTTTCTACACAGTCAATTTTAATGCCTGAGCTATCAAGAAGTGCTATGAGTATTTCGCGGTTAATTTCAACATCCTCAGCGAAAAGCATATATTTTTTTGAAAATTCCCCTTCATTAATTTCATCGGGGGTTGTTATGGCATTCTTCTGAGCTACATCATGGTCAAGCATGGAGCGTAGGTTTTTTGTACTCCGCTTGACATTGACAGTAAATATGACTTTAGTGCCTAGACCCTCCTCTGATTCAATTGATATCTGCCCGCCCATAAGAGAAATAATTCTCTTTGAAATTACAAGTCCAAGGCCTGTGCCGCCAAACTCACGAGTTGTGCCGCTACTCGCCTGCTCAAAAGCGCTAAATAATTTCTTTGCTTGTTCGTTAGAAATACCTATACCGCTATCCGCTACTTCTACACGAACTATGCAACTATCTCCTTCTTCTGACACGAGACTCGCATCAAGGTGTATACTACCACCTTCAGGGGTAAATTTTACTGCATTTGATAAAAGATTGGTAAGAACTTGCGCAAGGCGTTGATCGTCTCCAATTACAAAGCACGGCAGTTTTTCGTCAATATTGAATGTTAGCGCTTGCTTCTTCTCTTCTCTTCGGAAACTCACAATAGAAATAGCTTTCCCTACCATATTTTCAAAATTAAATTCAACCGGAAAAAGTTCCAATTTGTTTGCTTCTATTTTTGCCATATCAAGTACGTCGGAAATGACTCCAAGCAAGTGTGATGATGCCTCTTCAATTTTACTGAGCGCAAAATTCTTTTCATCTGTATTTCCTGCCTTTTTACCCAAGGTCGTCATGCCAAAAATAGCATTGAGAGGTGTTCGCATCTCGTGGCTCATGTTAGATAGAAACTCAGATTTCGCTTTACTTGCGGCATATGCTTGATCCAGGGCGCTTTCCAGTTTCTCTGACGTCTCTTTTAAATCTTTTGTCATTTCATTTCTTACAAGTGCATTTGCAAGCATCTTGCTCACAGAGCGTAATATTATTTCCTCATTTTCTGTAAAAATTCTCTCATTAACACAATCATCAAAACCTATTATTCCCCAAAACTCATCTTCCAGGAAAATAGGAACTACCAAAATTGATATAATGCCCTGCGGAGCCAATGCCGCCTTTTCAGTGGAATCCATGTTTTCGACAATACCATTTACACATCTACCGTATGGCAGCATTGTAAGCCATGAAGGAACAGACTCATCAAATGCAATGTTCATGGTGTATTGGTTGCCCTGCTGAGGCTCTACATCCTCTGACCATTCATAAACCTGTGATGTAAATACCCTGTCACCTTCTATATAGTTTTTCCAAATATACATTCTATCGACCTTAACGGCATGTGCAATCATGCCCATAGCCATATGCAAATCTACTTCAAATTCACCAAAACTTGATTTTGGTTCAAGAAGGACGGACGAAACTTGGTTTACTACATTTAGCAGTCTGTCTTTATGCTCGTTCTCGGTTGCATCATTGAGCATAACGACTTTGCAGAGGGAGTCCCCATATTTATCACGCTCTATTGAGAGCGTCATTTCGCACATCCTGCTTCCCTGTTTAGTTTCAACAGTGACAATTTCATAGGTTTTACTTTTAGAAAAAAACTCCTGCTCCGGCACTAATCCGTCTTTAAATAAAATTTTTGTGATATTCTCGCCTACTACGCTTTTGCTCGAATCATAAAACGCATCAAACGCTTTATTTGCAAGCCCGATATTGTTCTCATGATCAAGTACAAGGGTTGGGATTATCGAATGACTGAAAATGTAGCCTGATACGTTCGGAATTGTTATGCTAAATGTTTGATTAATTCTAACCGAAGCAAATATTGCTATTGAGGGTATTAAAATCAAAGCTGAACCCAGCGGCATTGCTACGCTGCCGGTGAACGTCGGTATTATGTATTCAAAGACAAGTGCCGGAGGAGCAATTAACGTAATAAGAAAGAAGATTCTTCTGGCATGAGTCTTGTCGCGTTTAAGCCCACTTTCAAACCACCACTTCAAGTGCAGTACAAATATAACAAAAACTAAAGCAGACATGTATATAAACATAATCCATGCAAATATGTTATTACTATAGTTAAATTGACTACCGTAATTTGTGGAAACTTTTTCTATATCACCAAAAATGATAAACTTTCCTGCGACAAGCAAGCTAATTATTGGTGAAACTCTAATTGCCATATTCGAAATTTTGCTTTTTAGTTTGACCATATTTATGAGAAAAATGAGCCAGCATGGAAAAAACATGTATCCGGCGAGAAAGCCTAACGACCAGAAAAGCCTAAACAGAGCCTCGTCTTCAGAAATCGTCATAAATCCGAAGAAAACGGCATAACTTGCGAGGCAGATAACTGTCTTGATATAATTTTCTTGCGATTTTGACTTAGTAAATAATCTATATGTCGAAACCAAGAGGTAAATATAAAGAAAAAAAACTGCAAAAAATAGTGATGACACAAAATAAACTGAACTCAAAGATACAAACATATAAATGACCATTCCTAAAAAAATTGTTTTCTGCTATATAAAATATTATAGCAGAAAACAATCCTTTTTCAACAATCAATTAATTATTTTACAAACACTTAATAGTCTTCGTCGCTGCCAACTTCGTCTATTTCAAGTTCGATGTCATATTTGCAATCAGGGCAGACAACCAACTCGTTTTCAATGTCAGCTTCGTCGAGTTCAATTTCTGTGCCACAATTGGGGCATGCAATGTCGTACAAAAATTCGATTTCCTCTTCATCTTCTTTTTCTTCTTCATGCGCTCCGCAACCGCCACAGCTTTTTGCGTTTTCTTCCTCTTCCTCTTCTTCATAATCTTCAAACTCGTCTTCAAACTCGTCTTCAAGTGAATCATTTACATAGTCGTCGAAAGCACCGCTTTCGAGTTCCTCAACCAAGTCTTCCAACGTCTCTTCAACATTTGCCAAATCATCGGAGAGTTCATCGAGTTCTTCTCCAATATCAAGTGCGTTGTCGGTTAATTCTTCGATTTCATCAGCCATGTCGGTAATTGTGTCAATCATTATGCGAATGACTTTCCCGAGATCTTTGTCTTCAATATCCATGCCCTCTACGAGCCCTCTAAGATAAGAGACTTTTTCTTTAATCGTCATCGTTTTTCAATCCTCCCTTAATTTTTTGTGCGTTCCATATATTCACCAGACCTAGTGTCAATGCGTATTCTTTCGCCTTCTTCTATAAAGAGCGGCACCTTAACTTCGGCACCGGTTTCCACAGTTGCAGGCTTTAGAACATTTGTTGCTGTGTCACCTTTAAATCCGGGGTCAGTTTCTGTAACAACGAGGTCAACAAAGTTTGGTGGATCTACGTTGAACACCTTTCCTTTGTATGAATGAACATTGCATATTGTATTTTCCTTGACAAACTTAAAATTGTCGGATAGCAAATCTGTTCCGATGGGTTCAAGTTCGTAAGTTTCTTGATCCATGAAATAGTAGAGTTCACCATCATTGTAGCTGTATTCCATGTCGCGCCGTTCTACAAATGCATTTTCAAATTTATCGGTTGGGTTAAAAGATGTTTCAACCACAGCTCCCGTGATAACATTTTTTACCTTTGTTCGGACAAATGCTGCACCTTTTCCGGGCTTGACATGTTGGAACTCAACCACTTGCATGACTTTTCCATCCCATTCAAAGGTTACTCCATTTCTAAAATCACCTGCTGAAATCATTATTTATACTTCCTTTTATTGTTGTTTCGTGTACTCCATAGATATTTTAACTCATTTTAAAGACAAGTGCAAGAAAAATCATATAACTATTAATTCTTTTGGTAATTTTGTTATGTTTTCACAGCCATCTTCTGTAATGTAGAGCACATCTTCTATTCTCACTCCGAAACGTCCGGGCAGATAGATTCCCGGCTCGGCTGAAATTACTGCACTCGCGGGGAGAATATCTTTTGATAATGGTGAAGCCTTGATGGTTTCATGTACTTCGAGCCCGATTGAATGTCCAAATCCATGCTCAAAATAATCACCGTAACCTGCTTCGTTTATCACATTTCTGGCGGCGGCATCAACATCAACGCCCTTCACACCCGCACGAACTGCGGCAATGCCTTCTTTTTGCGCTTTAAGCACTGTATCATAAACTTTAGTCATTTCTTCGTCAGGCTTACCTATACATAAAGTCCGTGTTGTATCACTGCACCAACCATCTAGGTTTACCCCGAAGTCGATAGTGAGGAAACCTTTCGAAATTTTCTCATTTGCGGGAGTACCGTGAGGGCGGCTTGATTTTGCACCTGATACGACAATTGGGTCAAATGATTTGTCATCAGCACCATTTTTAAGCGAACGGTAGATAATCTCTGCCGCAATTTCTTTCTCTGTTACATTCGTGCTTATTAACGGCAAAATTTCATTAAAAACTTTCTCCGCAAGGCGTTGAGCTTTAATCATTTTGTCGATGTCATTACGTGATTTTACGTTGCGTAGTTCATCGATTTTTTTCTGTGCGGCAATTAACTCCACGTCAAACTTTTCTATCCAGTCTTTATGGGTAGAAAACGGTATGTGTGTATCTTCAAATCCGACTGATTTTACGTTATTCTCTTTGAAAATAGAAGCCATTATGTCGGTATATGTTATTCCGCTTGAAAGCTCTACAACGTGTGCCTCTTTAACTGTTTGCTGTGCCACCTCTAAATATCGAAAATCTATGATGAACCATGCATCTTTTTCTGTTACTATGAGCGCACCTGCACTTGATTTGAAACCAGTTGCAAATAGCCTGTTAATTTGATTTGTTATGAGTAGCGCATCACAGCCCAGCTCCGTTATAATGGTTTTAAGCCTTTTAATGTTGTTCATTTTGGTGACTCCTTAAATATAATATATCTACTCACAGTTTTCGGATTGGCTAGGCATTGAGGATGCCGTCCCCTACAAATTAATGTTTGTTTTTGCACAGCAATCTTATGGGTACTTCAAAATAGTAACGTAGAGCTAGGAATACATTTGTGAATCCTTTGGGGCGCACTAGAATTGGAATCACCCCTGCTAGATTTGCGCTCAGTACGTCTGTAAATGTTTGGTCTCCAATAAGTGCCGATTCACTCGGTTCAAAACAATTCTCTTGCATCGCTTTTAATGGTGATTTGGGAGAAGGTTTACATGCTCTCATGATAAACCCGATGCCCAGTGCCTCGGCAAAACCTTCAACACGGTCGGCACGCGTGCTGTTTGAAATTATAAAAGGTTTTACTTCGCTCGCCTTTAGTTTTTCAAACCATTTTAGCACAGGCTCACTCGGTTCTGTCTCGTTGTATGCTGCAATAGTGTTATCGAGGTCGAGCATGAGAAATCTAATCCCTTGCTCGACCAGAAGCTCCATTTCAATATCTATGAGGTCTTTGAATGAGTATTTTGCTATAACGCAAAGCTTACCTTTACTCATATAATGGATATTTATCGCATAACTTGTCAACTTCACCGCGAATGTAGTCGGCTTTTGCATCGAAATCGGATGCGGCGTAGTAGATAAGCTCTGCTATCTTTTTCATCTCTTCTTCCCCGAAACCGCGTGTTGTAACAGCAGGCGTGCCAATTCTGATGCCGCTGGTGATTTTTGCGGGTTGTGGGTCGTTTGGAATTTTGTTTTTATTCGTTGCGATATGTACACGGTCGAGATTTACTTCCATGTCCATACCGGTAGTATTGAACTTGCGCAGGTCAACAAGCATCAGATGGTTGTCTGTGCCTCCTGATACGAGGTCGAACCCCCGATTCACCAGCTCACTTGCAAGGGTTTTTGCGTTGGCAAGCGTCTTTTTCTGATATGTTTTAAATTCAGGTTTCAGAGCTTCACCAAAAGCAATTGCCTTAGCTGCAATGATGTGCATGAGTGGACCGCCCTGTGAGCCGGGGAAAACTGCTGAGTTCATCTTTTTGGCTATCTCTTCATTATTTGCCATCATAATACCACCGCGTGTTCCGCGAAGGGTTTTGTGAGTTGTGCTTGTGGTTATGTCGGCATATGGCACAGGGTCCGGGTGCTCCCCAATTGCAACAAGCCCACAGATATGAGCCATATCAACAAGCAGATATGCGCCAACTTCTTTTGCTATTTCAGAAAACTTTTTAAAGTCAATTTGCCTGGGATAGGCTGAAGCACCTGCGATAATCATTTTCGGTTTTGACTCTTTAGCAACTTTCAGAACCTGTTCATAGTCTATCATTTGTGTGTCGGGGTCAACACCGTAGTCCACTACGTTGTAGTATTTTCCTGAAAAATTTGCTTTACTGCCGTGAGTTAGGTGTCCACCGTGGTCGAGGTTCATGCCAAGGATTGTGTCGCCCGGTTTGCACAGAACCATAAATGCAGAAAAGTTTGCAGATGCACCTGAGTGTGATTGCACATTTACATATTTCGCACCGAAAAGTTTCTTCGCACGCTCTATTGCGATGTTTTCAAGAATGTCAACTTCTTCGCAACCGCCGTAATACCGCTTGCTCGGATAGCCTTCT
>Ga0209755_10004547_pt1 | contig 16347 bp, 17 predicted proteins | sample TergutCo191P1_FD_187301 | JGI IMG/M metagenome (GOLD analysis project Ga0209755, IMG submission 187301) | Cornitermes sp. P1 segment gut microbial communities from Petit-Saut dam, French Guiana - Co191P1 (SPAdes) (version 2) | ecosystem: Host-associated > Arthropoda: Insects > Digestive system... | reverse complement strand
GGGGGGGGGGGGGTGATAATATCATTTATGTAAATTGAAAATATAGAGCAAAAGGAGGCAAGGTATGAACAAAAAACCATCAGGCGAGGTAGAGTCTAGCAAAAAGAAAGACATCTTCACCATTATAGCCTACTTCGCTATCACTTTTGTCGTCGCCTTCGTGGCGGCTTTTGTGTATATAGTCCAAAATCCCGACATCGACGTCGAAGAACTGGTTCTCCCAGCCTGGGCAGAATTTACTCCGATGATAATCATGCTACTCGTCTTCGGCGCTCTGTATTTCAAGCAAATAATGGCCGACTTCAAACGCCTAAGCCGCAAAAATATCAAATTTTTAGCAACGATTTTAGTGGCATTACTAGCCGTCGGTCTTGGCTTGGAATATTTGTTTAACTTCCTAAACATCCCCATAGGCAACCAAGAATCAGTCACCGAAATTTTCAGACAAAGCGCGATAATCGGCACAATCATCACCGTTTTGTACGCCCCAATCGTCGAGGAAATAGTGTTCAGAAAAGCTTTGAGCGGCGTGATCAAAAACACCACGGCGTTCATCGCTGCGTCTGCCTTGATTTTCGGCCTCATGCACCTTAGTGGCGTCGCAACCATCATCTATATTTTGATAGGTTTACTCCTCGCGATTGCTTATATCAAAACCGAAAAGAACCTCGCCGCCACTATCACCCTCCACGCCGCCTACAATATAGTCGGGGTAATTCTGCTTCTGCTGGCCTTGTGAAGTATGCTAAAATCAAACTATGAAAAAAGCCGCCATCAAACTATTTGAGCGCAAAGAAATCCGCACGGTCTGGGACGAAGACAGGCAAGATTGGTGGTTTTCGGTAGTGGATGTGGTTGCGGTATTGAGCGAGAGTCCGCGCCCGCGTAAATATTGGAGCGACTTGAAAGCCAAGTTGATAGAGGAGGGCAGTGAGCTGTCCGCAAATATCGGACAACTGAAAATGCCCGCCGCAGATGGCAAAACAATCCTCTCTACCTCCGCTATAAAACGCTATTGACTTTTTGGCGAAAGTGTGCTACAATGGACGAGAGTTGGGGTTTGCCCCTTTAGGGCGATAACCAGCTCGAACAGAGACAATTTAATAGCGTTAACCTCGGTGGGTCAATAGAATATTGCCTCATCTCGGATGAGGATTTTTGCTTGCAAAAATCCCGCGCGCCATAATTGCCTAGAACATTTAAAATCTACTCCAAAAATCTGCCTCTCGTCGTCGCAGGATAATAGTCCGCACATTTTTGCGGGTTGTTACCTTGCGGCGAATAAAGTCGCGCGGAGAAAGAGGAGAAAAAATGGAAAATAATATATTTTTATTGTTTCTTTTATTGGCGATTTCAATATCGATGTTTTATCCGGTGGCCATGGCGGCCTTTTACCGCAAAACTTTGCAGTATGAGGAGTCGTCGGACACCGCCGAAGTGTGCGACAAAGACCAATTCGACATGATATCATTCACGGTTATTTTGTTGTACGAAGGCCAGAAATATGCCTTCTACGACGAAAAGCTATTCCATCTAGTTAATGACGGCGACACGGTCAACGTGTCGGTGTACAAAGGATACGACAGGCACGGTGTGCTGAAGCACACGTGCCTAACAATATCGGAGTTGGAGTGAATTCCGCCCCCCTGGCAAACTTGTGCCAATACAAGCACGCCGGGGGCGCTTTTTTGTGTCCTGCCCCATTAATCATCTGGATAAAGCTACCCGCTTGTGCTAAGCTGGAACCGGGATGGCTATCAAAAGTTCTACTTCGCGTGCTGATTACTCTCGCTGTTTTGCTACCAGCAAGAGGCGGCTTTGGCGCACCTCGACTTTTGCGCTTGCGCCCATTGCCGTATTGCTACTCATCGTCGGCGCGAGTTTTTGGTTTGTGCCAAATGCCAATGCCGCCGCGCCGGTAATCTTGGGCATCAGCCCAAACAACGGCCCCATCGCCGGCGGCACAGTCATCACGTTGACCGGCAGTGGATTTTTGGGGCAGTACGAGCGCGTTGAGGCCCTTGTTTTTGACGGCGCGTCCTACATCGACACGGGCGTAAGCCAGATGAATCACGACATCAACGTGCGGTTCAACCTAGACACCGCCGACACTTCAACGCTAAACATGGTGTTTGGCAACGGCAACACCGGAGGGGCCAGCATGATGAACTTTGGCCGGGCGGCTGGTTCGGGCGGACTGTACACGGCATATATGGGTGGCGCAACCAGCACGGCAGGTTCGGCATTGGTTAGGGTAAACAATAGCAACGACATCACCCTCAACTGGACGCGCATCTACAACGTAAACGGTTCGCAAATAGCAGCTTTCGGCACCAGCCCAACCACAGCAGCAAACATCTGGATTGGCGGTTCGGCCAGCCCAACCGCATATTACCGGGGGCTACTGTATCGCTTGCGAACGCTTTCTGGGGGAGTAATCGATCACGACTATGTGCCAGTACGCAGCATTGCTACCGGCGAATATGGCGTAATAGACACAATGACGCGACAGTTTTTTGGCAACTCTGGCTCTGGCACCATCAGCGGTGGCACTACGGTCGACAGCGTGTTTACCGTTGGCGAAACCATGATGGGCACAGTTTCGCCAGATGCGCCGGTGCAGGTACTGATCGACGGGCGGCCCTGCACGGGCGTCAATGTCGTCAGCAACACCGAGCTAACTTGCCATACGCCGTCGGGTTTGAGTTTAGGCAAGAAGGACGTCACTGTCTTCATCGACAGCGTCAATCAATACACCGTGTACAACGGTTTCGAATACGCCTTGCGCCTCAACAGCATTTATCCCAAATTCGGGCCGGTGACAGGCGGCAATACCATCGAGATCGATGGCGGTGTGTTTTCGGCGCCGCCAGAACAATACGAATCCGTGGATGGCCTGGTGTTTGACGGTATTTCGTGGATTGAGACTGGGTTCAACCAAGTGGGCAGCACAAAAATGATAGTGAATTTTCAGAACAAAAACCTAAATACAGCTACTGGCGGAGGACCCCTACAACCATCCGGCGGAAATATCGGGTTTTTGGGCGCGCGCAATGCTACTTCCGGATCGTCTTTTGTAGTTTGGCAGGGAGTATCCGGGACAAGTTTGCGATCGGACTTCAACGCTGCAACTGGAACTGGAGTTGCGTTGTCGACCATGCCATATCCCAATGTTTATACTTTGGTAAAAGACAATAACGTGGCATCAATTTATCCTCTGGGCAGTAGTTCGGCGCAATGGACGCAGACGACCGGGACCGGGATCATCACCAACGATACACCAGTCCAAATGCTACTAGGGTCGCTCAGTCACGGCGGAGCTTTTGGCACCAACGGGGCGACGGCGTACGGCAGTTTTCAGGGCGTGATTTACAGTGCGCAGATTTGCAAAGACCCAACCAATACGGTAGCGGTGCCGCCGGGCACGGTATACCACATAGACAACGCTACGTGTGGAACGGGCAGGGTATTGGTGCGGGATTTTCGACCGGCCCAGCGCGACACCGACGCAGCCTATGGTTTTTATGACATGATTACCGGCGAGTTCATCGCCAACGCTGGTTTTGGTGCTTTTGCAGCGGGCGGACATACATTGACCAACGAACTAGAAGTGCCAGTAGAACTAAACGTAACAGTTGGTGGCCAAGTATGTACAAATCCCCAGATAGTCACCAGTACCAAAATCAGCTGCGTAGTGCCACCGAGCAATCTGCCCGGAAACGGCGAGGGCAGGGTGACGGTAGAAGTGTTCGCCAATGGCGTACAGGCCACCCCAGGCACGCTGGATGCCAGCGATTACTACTATGGCAATCCAATGGTCGTCGACACCATCTCTCCCAACCGCGGCCCCATCGCCGGTGGCCAAGTCGTCACCATCACCGGCAACAACTTTTTCCAGACTGGCACCTTGGATGCCACGGGCTATTGGCAAAGCGTAGTGATCACCATTGGCGGCTCAGTTTGCGCCATTGCTAGCGCCAGCGACATCACAAACACCTCCATCACTTGCACCACTGGCAGTCATACTGGCGGAATATCAGACGTGTTCGTCGACAATGGCGAGTCGCAGTATCTCTATGGTGGATCCATCGACCCAATCACCGGCGCCATCACTAGCGGCTATCTTTATGAGGACGATTTGATTTCGGTTACCCCAAACACCGGACCAAGTACCGGCGGCACTAGCGTGACTATTCTCGGTAACAACTTTTTGCTTTCTGCCGTTTCGACCAAGGTATTTTTTGGCGGCGTGGCTGCTACTAATGTCTTGGTCAACACCAATACTAGCATCACCGCCACCAGCCCAGCCCATGCGCCGGGCGCCGTTGACATTTTGATCGTACAAGACAATGGCTATGCGGCGCTGCTCAGTCGCAACGCTGCCGGTGCATTTACCTACACTTTTCAGGGAGCGTCGAGCGGCCTAGAGCCAAACCGCGGCTATATTTCGGGGGGTGATTCGGTAATTATCAATGGCACAGGATTTGACATCCACGCTGCCGCGACAGTAACTTTTGGCGGCGCACCGGCAACTGACGTAACGGTTTTGAGCTCAACGCAAATTCGAGTTACCACCCCAGCACATGCCGTTGGCGTGGTAAATGTGGTCGTCACACAGTTTGGCATCCCCAGCACCATCACTAACGGTTTCGAGTTCATAAATCCTCTTACCATCAGCTCAATCGTCCCAAACAGAGGATCATCCGATGGCGGCACAGTGGTGACAATTTATGGCGAAAGTTTTGTGCCGGCCAGCACCACCGCGCAAAACTCGTTTATTGACCTAGAAGTGATGTTTGGCGACGTGCCCTGCGAAGTCATTAGCGTCAGTGATTTTACCAACACCGCGATTACTTGCACCACCGGCGCTCACATTCCGGGCGTGGTGGACGTTACGGTTTCTACTGCGCCAAACGGCAACCACACAGATACCAGCTATGGTGCGCTTGACCCCAGTACCGGCGACCTGCTCGGCGGTTATTTGTATGTGGTGCTTTCGCTGTCTTTGAGTGCAAATTTGGTAAATATTGATTTGAGCCTATCTAGCCTAGACGGCGCCAACAACACCACCGTCGACGTGCGCACAGACAATCCAAACGGATACTCGCTCACCTTGCGGGCCGACGACGGAAACAGTTTGACCAGCGACGACAATTGGCTAAAGTGCAACAACGGTGGGACGACCGCCAAGTTCCAACCCGTTGCTATCGTCGGCCCACTAACGGACAATACTTGGGGCTGGGCCGTCGGGCCAACTTTGCCGTCCAGCTGGAACCCAATCCCCACCATCAGCGCCAACTTAGTGTCCCCGGTTTCGCATCCCACTGGCCCCAGCCAAAACGGCGCAGCGTCCGACCTCTACCTCCTTTGGTATGGCGCAAAAGCCACCCCGGCCCAACTGGTTTTGCCGTGCGACAAATACGTAGCCACCATACTCATCACCGCCATCGCCAATATGTAAACCCCAGGGCTTTATAAACCCTTGACGCGCTTTATAAAGTTTGCTAATATAGCCATATGAATTATCAAGCAAAACTTCAGCAGATCCTAGGTGCTTCTGGCTTTAGTCAAGAAGCCCTTGCCGCCAAGATTGGCGTTTCTTTTGTCACGCTCAACTCTTGGGTCAATGGCAAATCCACGCCCACTCGCCCTGACTATCTGGCAAAGATCGACGAAATCCATGACGAGATTATCGGCACTTTGGCAATAGACAGAGCAGACCTAAAGGTCCTCAAACTTCAAGCCGTCGCCCAAAGACTTTCTGCCCGCAAACTGCTCGCTAGTCGCCCTCTCCTCGACAAAATCACCCTCAATCTCACCTATCACACCAACACTATCGAAGGCAGCACCATGACCAAAAACGACGTTGCAGATGTGATTTTCGACAACAAAGTCCTCAAAAACCGCACCGCCATTGAGCAGCGCGAAGCCGTCAATCACCAAACCGCCCTCCACTTCATATTGGACGAACTGACCGACAGGTCTCGCCCGTTTGTTTTTACGCCCGAGCTGATCATGGCTATTCACCTTCGCCTCATGAATGGTATTATTTCCGACGCCGGCACATACCGCAACCACGGTGTCCGCATCGTCGGCACTAACGTCCCACTCGCAAACTTTATAAAGATCCCCGGGCTACTATTAACTCTTTGCCGCCACCTCAACGAAGAAACCACCGATCCCATTGGCCTCCTCGCCCAGACTCATGCGCAATTTGAGCAAATCCATCCCTTCTCCGACGGCAACGGTCGCACTGGACGTCTTGTCATGTTTGCCAAATCCCTTGATCTCGGTATCGTCCCGCCCATCGTCGAAAAAGAACGCAAGTCCGCCTATTACAAATATCTACAGCTCGCCCAAATCCGCAGCGAACTTGATCCGCTTGAGCAACTCCTCGCCCAGTCGATCATCAAAACCGCCAAAACCTTCCGATCTTAATGCATTCGGCTTAATCTCTGATATAATACCAACAGTCCTTTAAGCCCCTAAAAAAGGGGCCCCCACCCGGACATGGCACCATAGCTCAGCTGGTTAGAGCGTAGGACTCATAAGCCTAAGGTCGGTGGTTCGAGCCCACCTGGTGCTACCATATTAAGGAGGATTATGGAAAATCAACAAATGCAACCGATACCAACAACATCAAATAAATGGAAAATGACCGCGTTAATCTTTATTGTTATCTCGGTTTTTCTTGCTGGTCTTTCCACTTTCTTTATTGTAAAAAGCTTAAACAAAGATAACAGCAAGAATCAAGTCAATAATCAAGTGGTTGATAATGACACATCTAATGATGTAGGTTCAGATATCGCTACATCTAATAGTTCGGAAGTCGGCCCATACATCAAAGACGGGTATTTTATAGTTCCGCATTGGGGGCAAAAGTTCAAACTGTCTGATGATCTGACCGATTACGGCTATTCGGTGTCGCCTGATAGCTTGTCGCATAGTTACGATAGCTACGTAGTCGGGCTAACGGCAATGTTCAAGAAAGACTTACAAAGCAACCCACAAGCTATGTATTATGCAACAATAGACTTCTGCTCATTCGTAACAGTTTCCAAAACAACCAAAGATATGTCAAATGTAGTTGGCCCAAAAAAAGTCATTCCGTTTGATGAATACTCCTTCGTTGTATATGACTTCAATGCTCATGGTGGTTGCGTGGATCAAGGATTTGGCTTAATGACTACCTCTTACTACAATCAAGTCGCCAATAAACTGACCGATATATTGTCTAGCCCCGAAAACATATATTAAAGAAACTTTTACACCCATAGATCACTAGGCGTATAACCAAACACCTGCCCAAGCAGATACTTTGCATTTTTAGGTTTGTTGCCTTTAATAAACTGTCCTTTGTTGTTGCGGGTAGCCGTTTGGTCTGTAACGGTGCTAGTTAGCATTGTATAGTCCTTATTGCTTACTGCGTAACGGGCTAGGTAACAGATTGACTGAATCTACCATTTCGGCTATTCTGTACATGTGAAGTAGTTCGGATCGTATAATGTTCCATTTCGACCGCACTATCTCTACCAAGCAAAATTATGCAGGAAGTACGTTATTGAAAAACAAAATAATTTTAGTAGGCGGATATTGTGCGACTGGAAAATCCACTTTTGCTCGCGAGTTGTCAAAACGACTCGAACTCCCCTGTTTTGTCAAAGATGCCATCAAAGAGGTCATAGGCGAAGGTTTTGGAGCTGAAAACACAGAGGTTCACATCAAAAACAGCAAGGTAACATTTTTGTTGATGCTTGCATTTGCAGAAAGTTTTCTGCAAGTAGGAAAAAGTTGCGTCCTTGAAAGCAATTTCAAAAAACTAGAGAGTGAACAAATCAAAACATTACTAGAAAAATACAATTGCGAGTGCTTGACTTTTATTTTCAAAGGCGACCTTGATGTTCTCTATGACAGATATATAGATAGAGACAATGCAGGAAAACGACATTGGGTTCATCGTCTGCCGAATGAGAGCAGAGAAAGATTCAGGGAAGGGCATCTGCGAAATGGAATTGGAGAAATTTCGATTGGGCGAACCATCGAAATAGACGCAACTACTTTTGAAAACATCGATTACGAAAAATTATTTATTTTGGCCGAGGATTTTTTGCTCAATTAAATAAAAAATGTAGCAGTGCCGCCCCTACCAAAATCCCGCTTTTCGTGCTATAATCAGTCAATATGAAAACCAAGCATAGCCTTAGCGGCTTCACCGTTTTAGAACTCATTGTCTGCATTATTTTTGTTGGTATCTTCGTGGTGCTGTTTTTCGTCCAGAAGATCAACGTCGACGCCATGGAGCGCGACCAACAGCGCAAAATCGCCATCAACGCCATGTTTTACTCTCTCGAGGAAGGCTTCTATGCCGAGAATGGTTACTATCCCGAAACCATCTTCGAAGACAACCTCACCACCATGGATCCCAACCTTTTCACCGACCCTTACGGCATCAATATCGGTGACGAAGCCAGTTCTTACCGCTACGAACCCGCCAATTGCACAGACGGCAAGTGCCAACAATACACCCTTCGCGCCATCCTCGAAAAAGAAGACATTTTCGTCAAAAGCAGCCGCCAGTAGCTAATTTTCCGTACCCTTCGCTTTCACCTTTTGCAACAGCTTCGAAATAGTCTTTATCTCTCCGTGCGGCTCGTCTACGTAGGACAAAATATAAGTCGTCTCGTCTCCCACCGTCGCCATCCGCACCGTCCCCACCCCAAATACATAATCAAACATCCCCGACTTGTGAAAACTCACGTCCTCCACCGATTGTAGCTCGATAATATTCATCGAACTAGCCAGCAGATTGTTGCGCGCCCGCCTTAGCGCCCGCTTGTTGGTCACGATCAAAAAATTGTCCTTGTATATAAACGTTCCCGCCGTTCCCGTCACCAGCAACACTCCACAAAGCCCAAAAATCACCAAGTAAAGATAGTTCTTGGCCGCTTCGGTCAGTCCTGGCAGGCCGCTCCCCCCGCCACCGTTCATGACCAAAATCAAAATCGCCGTCAGCACCACAAACCCCAGCGCCTCGGCCGCCCAGATCAAAATCAGCCCCTTTCCCGAACGCCGCATCGCCACCTCCACGTATTCGTCTTCTTCCAGATCAATCCCCGGGAAATCCTTCGCCGATCGGGCATGGCGCAGTTTGGTCAAATCTTCCTTCATGTCATAATTATGCCACATCTCGGCGCCTTTGCGCGCAAAATATGCTACAATGTTCTGGAAAAGCTAAAACGAAAGCCAAGTAAATGGATTTTAAAGACAAAGTCGCGCTGGTCACTGGTTCTAGCCGAGGCATCGGCAAGGCTACAATTATTGAGTTTGCCAAAAAAGGTTGCAATGTTGTCATCAACTACAAAAACAGCCTCCAGTCGGCCCGAGAACTCAAGCAGTTCGTCGAAAACAGCTACCAAGTGAAGGCCTTGACGCTCAAAGCCGACGTCACGAAGCAAGAAGACGTCAAATCAATGATAGACCAAACCATCGAAACGTTCGGCAAGATTGACATTTTGGTCAACAACGCCGGAATCGCCATCGACAAAGACATCAGCGAAAGAACCGTCGAAGATTTTCACGAAACGTTAAGCACCAACTTGGTGGCACCGTTTTTTGTGGCCAGAGAAGCCGCAAAACACATGTTGAAAAATCACGGGGGGGGGGGGTCATTATCAACGTTTCTTCCTCCAGTGGCATTGATGGCTATGTCCCCATAAGCATTGACTACGACTGTTCAAAAGCCGCCTTGCTCATATTGACCAAAGATCTGGCGCTGGAATACGCGCCGCACATCAACGTCAACGCCATCGCGCCGGGCTGGGTCAACACGGACATCAACAAAGAGTTGCCCAAAGATTTCATAGAAGCAGAAACCGACAAAATATGGTTGCGAAGGTTTGCGGAGCCAAAAGAAATAGCCAAATGCATTGTGTTTTTGGCCAGTCAAGACGCCAGCTTCATCAACGGCGAAGTTTTGAAGGTTGACGGCGGCTACCGGTAGGATTTTGCCCCTAAGCCCAAGCTTTAAGTATTCTCATTTTTCTGATTTTGTGGTAATAATACACTTATGGCTATTATCGTAACGTTGGCGCTGTTTCTGCTAATATTTTTCATTTTGCGCAAAAATTCCGGCGCGGCTATTTTGGCCGTCATTGCCGGCCTTGCTACTTACAAAATGTTTGGGGCCGACCTTGCCGCCACCATCCACGGCTGGACCCTCAGCATGGAACAATGGGCCATCGACACCATCATCTATTTCGCTCTGATTTTGATCTTTCCCATGTTGCTTTACTTCCGCTCCGGCCGCGGCGGACTGTTTGGCATTTTGCGCCTGGCCCAAACCATAGTTTTTGCGCTTTTTCTTACCGCCTTGCTCGCCCATCCGCTGGCCGAAATCTTCAATTTCGACGAACTCTCGCGCACCATCGCTTCCGCCATCGTCTCATTTCAAGGCCCCATCGTCGCCGCTGGCCTAGCCGGCGCCTACATCGACATCCTATTTTTCCGCTCGGAAGATTAACGAAAACAAGCTAAATCTTCAGATCTCGAAAACGTTTGAAGGTTTAATTTAATCTTTCGTTAACTCCCAAACGGCAATCCCTGCTGCTACCGAAACATTGAACGATTCCTTCCTTCCCGCCATCGGAATTTCCAAAATCACGTCCGAAAGTGCCAAAATTTCCGGCGGTACACCATGCACTTCTTCGCCCAAAATCAACATATATTCACCCTCACCCTCCGCGCAAAAATCCTTCAAATTCACGGAATTTTCCGCTTGTTCCAAGGAACACACTGAAACCCCTTCTGCCTTTTTGTATCTTAAAAACGCCGCCAAATCCGGAACATACTCGCATTCCACCATCTCTTCCGCCCCCAGCGCCGTCTTGTGAATTTGCCGCCGCAGCTTCTCCTGCTCGTGTGGCAAACCTTTCTCCGGGTGCGGCGTGCAGCCCGCAAAATACACTTTCCTCACCCCCAGTCCTTCGCACGTGCGCAAAATCGCCCCCACGTTGTACGTTGAGCGAATATTGTACAAAATAACCGTTAGCGATTTCATGTTATACTGAGATTATGAATGAGGATGAGATTCAGCGCAAGCGTAGACAAAACGAAGAGCAAGCCACCGAGCAGCGTTCGCGCATTTTGGGCTTGCCCTACCTCGACACCCGCGACTTCGAAGGCAACATCCCGCTGGTCGACAATTTGCTCGACGTCGCCCAGATGCATAGCGACTTCATCCTCCCCCTGCAAAGGGGGGGCGGGGAAGAGCACTACCAATTCATGGTTACCAGCCAAACCCCGCGCAGTCTCATCGACAAAATGCGCCAAGAATACACCGACAACGGCGAACGTGTCGACTTTTTCCTTGTCTCCGGTTCTGCCTACCAAGTTTTCATGCTGCGCTACGACCCGCCGCAAGAAATCCACTACGACGACATCCGTATCGGCGGCGCCGGCGACAGCGAAACCATCGCGCAGGTCAGCCAAACCCTCAATTCCGTCGCCACCGACAAAGTTTTTGACTTTCTACTCGACCAAGCCGACAAGCTGGGCGCCAGCGACATCCACATCGAAAACCTCCGTGGCGTCATCCGCATCCGCATGCGCGTCGACGGCATTTTGCACCCCGTAGCCGAGATCGACCGCGACAAATATCGCGTATTCTTGGGCGAACTCAGCAGCCGCGCCAACATTTCCACCGCCTCCACCAAACCCCAGTCCGGTCACATGCAAAAAGACATCACCACTGGCGGCGCCACCCACCTTTTGAACATCCGTGCCGAAATGGTGCCCACCATGTACGGCCAAGACGCCGTGCTGCGACTTTTCAACTTCGACGAAACTTTGCTCAACCTCGACCTCCTGGGTTTGTCCGACGAAGAAATGAAGCGGATCCGCGAAGTCATCTCGCACCCGCGCGGACTAGTGCTAATGGTCGGCCCCACCGGCTCCGGCAAATCCACTACGCTCTACTCCATTTTAAATGCCCTGAACACCACTGACCGCAAAATCATCACCCTCGAAGACCCCATCGAATACGGCATCGCCGGCATCTCGCAGATCCCCATCCACACCAACGACGGCAGTTCTTTTGCCGAAGGCCTCCGTAGCGTGCTTCGCCTGGACCCCGACATCGTCATGGTGGGCGAGATCCGCGATGCCGACACCGCCAAGACCGCCATCCAAGCTTCCATCACCGGCCACTTGGTTCTTAGCTCTTTTCACGCCAACTCCACCTCCGCCGCCTTTTCCCGCATGATTGACCTCATCGGCGTCAACCCTATCTTTTCCTCCAGCATCCGCCTGCTCATCGCCCAGCGCCTAGTGCGCAAACTCGCCGACAACAAAGAACCATACGTTCCGGACGAAGCCACCAAACGCTATGTCAAAACCGCGCTCGAAGGCGTCAAGGCCGATTATGACCTAGACAACTTCCAGCTCTACAAGCCCGTCGCCACCGCCGAGCACCCCTTTGGCTACTTTGGGCGCACTGTCATCATGGAGCAACTCATCGTCACCGAACCCATCCAGAAGTTCATCCGCGGCGACATCGAATCCATCAACACAGAAGACATCGAAAAAGCCGCTCGTGGTGCCGGCATGCTCACGCTAGAGCAAAAAGGCGTGCTTGCCGCCCTGCGCGGCGAAACCACCCTCGACGAAATCGCCCGCGTCGTCTAGCCCAAAACAATGTTTACTTTTTGGCAACAACATGCCACAATGATGGCGTAGGTGCGATGATTGATTAGTTTATTGATGCTCGGGCCTAGGCCCGAATTTTTTCATCAAGAAAAAATCATCGTACTTAACAAAAAAAGAAAACGAAAGAAGGTGTTATGAGTAATGCCGCAACAGGATACAATCACAATTACGATAAATGGGATCACAATAACGATGCCCCGATCTTCAACAGAAACGGTGCAGTACGTGATAACGGTTCCCCCACCGACAAACGAGGTTAATGGCCCAAGTGAGACTGATAGCCCCCAAACAACCACGACAGCTACGGTAATACCTTTCCCTCGCGAGGCGGTGAAAGATAACTTCACCAACAGTACGTCCAATGTTGAATCTGGCGGGCAGTTGCCAGTCGAACCAGACTCGACAACTGGCGATTCGGACAATCCGGATAATTCGACGCCGGCATTACTCGGCCCTCCTGAACTGCCCACGGATGCCGGGCAATTTATTGGTGTCATCCGGGTCAATCACGGTCCCGAAATTGCCGAGCTTGCTCTTGATTTTTTCAATCGTCCCAAACAAAATCCAAGTGTCACTCTGGCGATATTGAAGCTAATTGCTTATCCCGAGCGTTCTGTGTCGGGCATTGCCGAAGAGTTAGGATTAGACCTGTCACAATTAATTTCCGCCAGAGCGCGGTATAGAGCACATCGCAAATACTCAAACTTCGGCAAGTTAATTCCTAGTATCAAAACTGTGGATCAGAGTGAGTTAGCAACCCCCGATGTCGATGATTCACTGGCAGCATTATCTGATCTTTTCGAAGGATTGCCCCTTGGTGGCGAGTTGATCGAGACCATTCGTACCAAATACGGTGATGAAGTTGCCGACGATGCCGCCGAATACTTCAATCGTCCAAAAGCAAATAGCCAGACAAACGCACAGAGCAAAATACTCAGATCGGCGGCGTTGTTTTACGTCGCCCATAACCCCGAGTACACCCAAATCAAAGTTGCCGAGATGTACAGATTAGATTCTAAGCAATTGTATCAAATCATGTACTATCTCAAAAATGACGAAAAATTTCCGCGCCTCGCTAGCCTGATCGTCAGAAAAATGCCCGATAGTATCCAACACGATCCCGAGCCCGACGAACTCAACGACGAATCTAGAGAGCTCATTGCGACTGCCTACGCTGGTCAAACTTCGGAGGCCACCGCTAATCAGCTACCTATTGAAACTATATCCTCCACCAGCGTCAGCATAGATAGTATTATCGAAGGTCTCCGCGCTTCACGTATCGCATGTACCGTCGCTGAAAAGGCCGATGCCACCACGTTTTTCTGCGAGATGTTAAAGAAAGAGAATCACGCATCGCCCGAAGCACGCGAAAAATACAGAGCAGATATGCTTCAGGCAAAAGTCAGTGGACCATCGATACGGATGTTCGATAAGCTCCTAGAGCTTTTCGATTATTTTGTTGAGTATCGTCCCTTCGGTAATTCGTTATTGATCAATGACATCAATAATGCATTCCGTGTTTCCGATGAAGATGCCTTAATTATCATTAAGGCTATCGGAAAACAAAAACCTTAAAATAAAACGACAACGTAATCCAAAGCGTCCCTCTCCGGGGGCGCTTTTTCACCCCTTCCATTCCCCCAAAAAATATGCTAAAATGTAGAGAATCTTAAATAACAAAAGGTAAAAATATGTCGTTTGAATTGCTAAAAATGGTGGGTCAGGCTCAAAAAAAGAAAGCTATCGTCGATGTTCGCTCCGGTGACACCGTTCGCGTATCGCAAAAAATCAAAGAAGGCGAAAAATTCCGCATCCAGGTGTTTGAAGGCACCGTCATCCGCGTCGATCGCAAAGATTCCCACACCGCCCGCATCACCGTGCGCAAGATGGCCTCTGGCATTGGTGTCGAAAAATCTTTCCTCATGCACAGCCCGCTGGTCGAAAAAGTCGAGATCATGCGCCGCGGCAAAGTTCGCCGCAACAATTTGAGCTACTTGCGCGAACGTTCCGGCAAAGCTACCCGCCTCGCCAACAAAGATTTTGACCGCCACGCCGTCAATACTCTCCCCGCCGAGGAAGAAAAAGTCGCCGAAGTCCTGCAAGCCGAAGTCAAAGACCCCGAAACCATCGAACAGTCCAAAAACCCCAAAGGCTCCGCCGAACCCGCCGAGTAAAACGACCTATCGTCGCCTAGCCATCAGCTTTCTCCCCGCCCACACTGCTACAATCACAGCCCCACCAGCAATCACAGACAACGCCGATATCACCGCGCCCTCAATCTGCCCACCGAACAGTCCACTGCTAGGCACGCCAGGGCAAATATCAAACGGTCGCCAATCGACCACTCCGTCACTATTCACATCAATATTGTAGTCCGGTACACCATCGCCATTTACATCATTGTTGGTGTCGCATTCAGTAATAGTTAAAATCACCGGCGCAGGATTACCATTTAACACTAATGCCCCAGGTGTCACTGCTTCCAAATAATACGGATAATCAGCCGACACGCGAAAGTCCGCCTTGGTCCAAGTGCCTGGTGCCAAAGAATAATTGTTCGGGATCCAACCGGCGAAACCGTCGGAGATAGTGATGGGAGCAGCCGCATTAAACACAAAAGTGTGCTCCTCCGGAAAAACCATCACGTTCAGATTTGCCTTGTTGTCGCCGTTGCTGTCGATATTCCATTCGGGTATGTTCAAGGTAGCACTGTGTACAAAATTGATGTCGGCCTTGCCGTCGCCATCCAGATCTTGGTTTAAGGTCATCAATGCGCCGTCCTGCGGACTAACCGTAGCATAATGCGCGCCAACGGAGGTGATATTTAAATTATTCGTTAGTCCGTCGGTTAGCCAATTGGAATAATTTCCCCACAGTGGCGACTTTGCCGGAGTCACCAGATTCGGGTTGCGATTGAGCCTTATGTCCGTCAGCGGTAAGTTGACCCACTCGGCTGGCACAGTACCACTGAAATTATTAATCGCTAAATTAATCTCTCGCAAGGAGCTAATACTGCCCAAGCAGGCTGGAATTTCACCAGACAAACCTTGCCCCGCTCTGTCGGTTGAATTGATAGCTGCAGACAGACTAACTAGTTGTGTCAAATTGCAAAGTGAAGCTGGAATGGTGCCAGTTAAACTAACCCCCAACCTTAGTACCGTCAGGTTAACCAAATTACCAAGTTCGCTTGGTATTGTACTAACTATAAACGGATTTCCATTGAGATTTATTTCTGTCAAGCTCGTCAAATTTCCCAGCTCTGGCGGAATTGCGCCAGTAAATGAGTTGCCGTCTATCCGAATAGTTTGCAAACTGGGGCTGGTAAATTTATCCAGTCCGCGCAATGTACCGGTTAGACCTTGGGCGTTGAGCTGAATGACCGCGCCACCCCACCCCGCCGCCTCAGCGATGGTAATGATGCCGTCTTGGTCGGCATCGAGCATAGGGCTGCCATTGCTGTTGTATTTGTCGTAAATAGCCGCGTAGAGCGGCTCGTCCATAAAGTACGCCAGGTTGTTCGAGTTGGTCGACGCAGTAGCATAGTCCACCATGGTCGCCGCACTCGCTGGGCTAGCAGAAAACAAAAACACACTGCCAAGCAGTGCCATCAAACCAAAAACAAGAAACTTTAAATTACGAAAAGAT
>Ga0209755_10004546_pt1 | contig 16350 bp, 13 predicted proteins | sample TergutCo191P1_FD_187301 | JGI IMG/M metagenome (GOLD analysis project Ga0209755, IMG submission 187301) | Cornitermes sp. P1 segment gut microbial communities from Petit-Saut dam, French Guiana - Co191P1 (SPAdes) (version 2) | ecosystem: Host-associated > Arthropoda: Insects > Digestive system... | reverse complement strand
TTGTACAACATGCTCAGTATAAGTTCAACCTTTTTCATATCGTTTGTAGAAAATTTCATATTTAGTACATTATTTAGCGTTTTTTTAGTTTTAATACTATCAAAACGATGACGACAACAATGGCAATTGGCACGATATAGCGAATGATTAGCCCGAGTGTACCAAACGCAAGACTCAGAATTCCTCCAATAATATTGAACACAAAAATTAGTACAGCAATTGCGACTACGGCAACTATTATGAGTAAAAGATTACGATTCATTTCGATTTCTCCTTCGTTATGTTATGTTTTCAGTATATAATAAGTATAGCGGTTATCGCCGACTTTTTCAATCAATCCGCTATTCACCATATCACGAAGCAAAGCTCTGACACGGCCTGCACTCAATCCAACAACGTCAATAAGCTCAGGAGTCTTTGCTTGTTCGTTCTTGCTTAAAAAATCTATAACAGATTTTTCCCTGTCCGCAACCAAGACCGTTTGCGACCGCTTGGCGACCGCTTGGCGACCGCTTGGCGACCGCTTGGCGACCGCTTGGGATTTAGGTACACCATTTGCAAAGCTTTTATCTGCATCATATGAATATTCATCATCGAGAGGAACGATTATCCTAAAGACATCACCATCAACCAATTCGGGAGTTTTGCCGGAGTAGCGTGGAACATAGTGATATAAGTTTCTTATCCCGGAGCCAAGCTCATCGGCAAGCCATATATTTCTAAAAAACGATGCTATGACTGGATTTTTTGGGTTTGGCTCAAAATTATCTGGAGTGATAAACTCATTGGAGTTAGCGCTGTTTGCATTTTCTGTGAACATTCTGTCTTTCTCGATAATAAATTTTGCAATATAAGAACTTGTAAACTCTCTATGAATCAGTGTATTTACCAAAATTTCACGGACGATAATGTCTCTCAGACAGGTTCGTTTGTCGCCTTCGAGATAAAACTTATCCAAAAGATGATTTTGTGCAAAACGAAACAGCAAATCGTAGCTTTCAATGAGGTTTGTACGGACAAGCTCTCGGTCATCGTAGCGGTTCACATTCACTTTTCGCAATATTGCATCCGTGCGATATGCAGGACAAGCCGATAGTATAACCTCATCTTTACCAAGCAACATAATTGCAGCGAGATTGTACCCTTTCTCTCCGGTAGCAATATCTTCACTCACAAGACCGGCACTTCTGAGTAGCTCATCATCAGTCATTTTTCCCCAAGGATGATTCTGATACCTGTTTACCGCCGCTTGACGCACACGGGGAAGCAAGTCAAATCTCAAATGCTCTTCTCTTACATATGGAAATACCCTTTTTTCTGTATAAATGCTTTGTTTCCGAATGTACATCTGAGCTATTTGCCCTGTACCGGTTATTTTTACATCAGAGTCATTCACACGGTCATAGATAACTTTTTTGTATCTATGTACCTCCGAGCTCGGAGGTACACGGATATGAATTATTACTTTCCCCCCAAACTTTACAATTTCAGGAGTAAGATAAACCGTTGGTGATATGATATCAGGGTTGCTTATCATGCTGATAAAATTGCTGATTTGCTCCGGTGCAATTTTTTCATTAACCCCAAAAACATGCCCACCGTCATCGACTCCCAGAAAAATATCACCGCCAAACCGATTTAAAAATGAGCAAACAGACTCATAAGTGTCCGACTCGATGCCCTTTGAACACTGCTTAAACTCAACCGCAACTGTTTCCCCGATACTTAGTATTTGCTTTATTTTCTCACTGTCCATGACTCACCACTTTCTCTTTCTAACTAAACAGTATATATTCTAACAACGAACCGTTTTCATCAGCTCATCTAATAATACTATTATATACACTCTACAGCTCGCCTCGTCAAGAGTGCCGTGGGCTGATATGCACCCAAAACGTTGGATAATTATTAAATTATTGCTTTTTGTACTCAACCGGACTTAGCCTATCGAGTTTCACCTTAATACGATTGTTATTGTAGTAATGGATTTACTCGTGCAACTCTTTCACAAAATGTTCTACGCTTTCAAATTTCTGCAAATGAATCAATTCTGATTTTAGTATAGCAAAAAAGCATTTCAGCGTCAAAATTATCCGCTCGGTCAAATATAACATTAAACACTTATATATCTCGCCATAGATTTCGGGATGAAAAAAGGTAAGATTGCTGAACTTGTTTGGGCGGATATTGACTTTATGAGTGGTTATGTTACAATTAGCAGGCAGAGACACCATCATGGAGGTAATAAGGTAACTGGTGTGCCTCGCGGTCTTCAAAACCGTTGTTCGAGCCAAAACTCGAAGATGAGTTCGATTCTCATTTGCCTCCGCCATACGAGTATAGAAATAATCTTGATTTTGCAGGTGTTACAGTTTGCTCCGTCAAGGTTGTTTTTGTTTTTTTGCACTGTTTGGGGCTTATTTTCATGTTTGTTAGTTACCCGACTCGCTCGATTTTCTTTGTGGTTACAGTGGTTTTGTGGCATTGTGCTTATATAAAGCATTATTGACTCAGGTATGATATAAAAGTCGTTAAGAATTTGCGGAGAAATTCAAAAAATTTGATGAAAGCAGTGCAATAGGAAAAGACAGTACAAAAAACTTTCGATTTTGAGTTATAATAGACTTGGCGGTAATTTTTATTGAATATTCTCGCATTATGAAGTATAATTTCATAATAATGCTTCTATATGCAGAAGTTAGTATAATGCATTGTTTTTGGTCATAATTTTTTGAAAAAGAGGGGTTTCGTGATAAAAGAGCAGAGCAAAAAAAATACCGCATCATTTGCGTCAGAAAATGATATTCGGTCAAAAACACCTCGAATTCTCGACATTCTGTTGCTGGATAGAACGACCTCAACGCAAAAAGTGCCAAAAAATATTATTTGGGCAAACGAAAACTATATTAAATATGGGTTGCGCAAGTATGCGGCAACCTCTCAGATTAAGCCGGAATTAATTACAGGCAACTACGAATCTCTGATTATGCCTCGTGCCTTAAAAACAAAAGAGCAAAAAAAGCAGCGTACAAAATCGAAAGCTGAGGTTTTTACTCCGCTACGTATTGTTAAAAAGCAAAACGATATAGTCGATAAAAACATTAAAAATGACAACTTAGAGAGTTACATCAAATACAAGTGGCTTGAAATAACTTGCGGAGAAGCACCATATATTGCTACTCGCTACGACATGGAAACAGGGAAATTTGTGCCACTTAAAAGGCGTGTAGGTTTTTTGGATAGGAAGCTAATGCGAATCAATAGCGAAATATCCGACAAAGCAGTCTGGCAAACGCTTGTAGAGTCAGCGTTTAAGGCAAGTTACGGTTTTGAGTGGAACGGAGACTCACTTTTATTGGCTCGCGAGAACCTATTATATACATATTGTGACTACTATTTTGAAAAATGGTGTAAGAAACCTGGTATGATACTTGTTGAAAAAATCGCAGAAATAATAAGCTATAATGTTTTCCAAATGGATGGTCAAAAATATATTATCCCGCTATCAGAAAAAAAAGTACTAATTGAAGATATGCAATTTTCCATGTTTGAGCCGGATGAACCAAATGAAAAGTGGCGGATTATTCCCGGGAGACGAGTGAAAATCATGAATTGGGATACAAAAAAGATGGAATTTTTCGATAAAGGGGTTAAGAAGACATGAGCGATAAGACGGTAATTAGCACAACAAAGCGAATTTATCCGCAAATTTACGCCTATATCTTGCCTGACCAAGTTCAAAATGACGGATGGGTAAAAATTGGTTACACCGAAAGAGAAAATGTTGATGACCGCATAAAAGAGCAGACAAAAACCGCGGCAATAACAGTGACCTATGATAAACTGTGGTCGGAACCTGCCAAGTTTATTGGTTCTGACGAGTGGTTTAAAGATAAGCATTTCCACAGTTATCTGCGAAAATTTAAGCAAATAGAGCAAAGACCAAAATCTGAATGGTTTTATTACAATGGTACACTTGATAAAGCTCACTCCGATTTTGACGACTTCAGAAACAATCGGCTCAGCAGTGATGTTAGAGAAAGCGATAAGCATGAATATCAGCTCCGTGAAGAACAAAAAGAAGCGGTTGAAAAAACCTTAACTTATGCAACGGCAAACCCAAATGGAAAATTTTTGTGGAATGCAAAGCCGCGTTTTGGAAAGACTCTTTCATCATATGATTTAGTCCGAAAAATGAATGCTAAGAAAGCATTGATTGTTACAAACCGTCCGGCAATAGCCAACTCTTGGTATGATGATTTTGAGAAATTTATTCAGTGGCAAACTAATCTTAAATTTATTTCGACGGCAGATTCCCTTAAGAACCGTAAGACTTTAACTCGTGACGACTTTGTTGACTATCAACTGTCTTTACCCGAAAACGAAAGAGAGAGCGCAGGTTTTATAGCCTTTATTTCGCTCCAGGACTTAAAAGGCGCAATTCCATTCGGAGGTAGGCATGATAAACTAAAATGGGTCAAAGATTTGCAGTGGGACTTACTTATCGTCGATGAATCTCATGAGGGAGTTGACACCTTTAAAACTGACGTTGCATTTGACAATATAACTCGCAACTTTACATTGCATTTATCGGGCACACCATTTAAGGCAATTGCTTCCGGTGAGTTCAGTGAAGAACAAATTTATAACTGGACATATGCTGATGAGCAAGAGGCAAAATTCATTTGGTCAAATGCAGAAGAGAACAACCCTTATGAAAGACTCCCACAGCTTAATATGTTTTCTTATCAGATGAGCCAAATGATAACCGATGAAATTAATAGAGGTGCGGAAATTGATGGCAAAGATATGGATTTCGCATTCGATTTAAATGAATTTTTTGCCACAAATGAAAGCGGTAAATTTATTCACGAGGTTGAAGTTATTAAATGGCTTGACACATTATCCCGCAATGAAAAATATCCATTTTCAACAAAAGAACTCAGGGCGAAACTCAAACACACTTTTTGGTTTTTAAATCGAGTTGCAAGTGCAAAAGCGTTGCAAAAACTATTAGAAAGTCATCCGGTTTTTGAAAACTATAAAATTGTGCTTGCAGCGGGCGATGGGAGAAGCGGAGATGACGACCAGATTATCAACCAAAAGGCACTGGACAATGTGCGTGATGCGATAAAATCTCACGATAAAACCATAACTCTTTCAGTCGGACAGCTCACAACAGGTGTTACCGTGCCTGAGTGGAGCGCAGTTTTGATGCTCTCAAACATCAAATCATCTAGTTTATATATGCAAGCAGCATTTAGAGCACAGAATCCGTGGGATTTTGAGGAAAACGGAGAAAAACGACAAAAAGAAAACGCATATATATTTGACTTTGCACCTGAACGAACACTTATTATTTATGATGAATTTGCAAATAACCTATCAAAAAAGACGACAAGCGGAGGAGGAACAACAGATGACCGCGAGCAAAATATAAAGACACTACTCAACTTCTTCCCCGTAATAGCTGAAGATGCCAATGGTGAAATGGTAGAACTTGATGTAAGGCAAGTTTTAACTATTCCGAAATCAATAAAGGCGGCGGAAGTAGTTAAGCGAGGCTTTATGTCAAACTTCCTTTTCCAAAATATATCTGGGATCTTTGCTTCGACAGAGGCGAGAGAAATTTTAGAGCAATTAAACCCTGTTGATGTGGGAAAAGTAACGCCTCGCCAAACAAGTGACCCTGTTGAAACTAAGGGGGTAACAGTTGACGAAAATGGAAATGCGATGGTTGACCACTCAATTGTGGTTTCTGAAACAAATGCCCGATTTGGAGAAAAAGTTTATGCTGATGTTTTGAGTGCAGTAGAATCAGCCATAGATGGAAAATCATCGAATTTATCAAATGAAGTCGCCGGGGCATTTACAGAAAATGTTCTAAATTTTGCTAAAGAACTTGCAAAGGAAAATGCCGTGACCGTTGCACAAGCAGAGCAGGTCGTGAAACAAAATGCCAGTATAATAGCCAGAGATGTAGAACATGTTAGAACTCAATCAGAAATAAGACAAAATGAAGCAAAGGCAGAATATGAGCGCCATGTTGCAGATGCACATAACGATGAATTAAAAGTAGCCGAGGCGATGAGTGCATACAACGCAAAAAGCAAACAAATTACGGAAGACTTTAAGCGAGAAGTCGAAGTGAAAATAAGTGAAACTACAAAAGAGCTCACACAAAAATCTACCGAAACAATTTTGCAAAAAGCCGAAGAAAAAAAGAAAAGCACAGTAGAGGACGATGTCAGAGCAAGGCTTCGCGGTTTTGCACGCACAATTCCGGCATTTCTAATGGCTTTTGGCACACCAGCTACAACACTCGCAAATTTTGAGCAAAATATCACGGATAGCGTTTTTAAAGAAGTAACAGGCATTACGCTTGACCAGTTCAGAACACTCCGAGACACTTATGAGTTTTTTGATAGTGTTGTTTTTGATGAATCTATTTCAGAGTTTCTGAGAAAAAAAGAAAAGCTCGCAGATTATTTTGATGAATCACTTGAAGAGGACATCTTTGACTATATCCCAAATCAAAAGACAAATCAAATTTTCACACCGAAACGTGTGGTGAAAATGATGATTGATATGCTTGAAGAGGAAAATCCAAATATTTGGAGCGATAAAGATAAGACATTTGTGAATCTATATATCAAGTCAGGGATGTACATGGTAGAGATAGTGAAACGTCTGTACAAAGGGCTTGAGAAAGTTATACCCGATAAAAATGAGCGGCTTAAACACATTTTAGAAAATCAGGTGTTTGGTTTTGCTCCGACGGAAATAATCTATAATATTGCAAAGACCTTTATATATGGCAATCATAATGAGATTGATACCAAAAACTTACAGTGCAAGGATTTGACGGATATTGCGAAAAATGGAGGTGATTTAGGAATGAAGTTTGATGTTGTTGTGGGTAATCCGCCTTATCAGGCTGATACCATTGGAAACAATGCACAGGCGGCTGCTATATATAACTTTTTCTATGAGATGGCAGAAAAAATAGCACCTAAATACTGTTTAATTTCACCAGCTCGATTCCTGTCAAATCAAGGAACAACTCCGAAAGATTGGAACAAGAAAATGCTCAATGATGAACATTTAATCATTAAGTATTTCAACATCAAGAGTAATGAGGTGTTCCAAAATACTGATATTAAAGGCGGCGTAGTAATAGTATATAGAGATGAGGAAAAAGATTTCGGAGCAATTGAGACCTTTATCCCATTTGACGAATTGAGGAGCATCTATCAAAAAGTTAAGAAAGCCAGTCCAAATAGCATAAGCAGCTTAATCTATAGCCCGGACAGCTATAGGTTTACAGACGAGCTCCTCTCTGAAAATACCGAACTTATTGGTAGAACAGACAAGGCGCACTCAAAAGCCGTTGCAACAGTTGTTTTTGACAGATATCCTGAAATTTTCTTTGATAAAAAGCCTGATGACAAAGAAGACTATGTTCAGATATTCGGCCGGAAAGACAGAGAGCGGCTTTATAAGTATGTAAAGAGACGCTATATTGCACCACACCCCAATTTAGATAAGTGGAAAATCTTTGTACCGGGGGCAAATGGATCAGGTGCTGTTGGCGAAGTACTTAGCACACCCGTGATTGGGCATCCCGTGATTGGGCATAGTCAAACTTTTTTGAGTATGGGAAATTTTGAAACTGAGTTTGAAGCTGCTGCATTGCTAAACTTCATTAAAACAAAGTTTGCAAGAGCCATGCTCGGAATAATGAAAACAACACAACATAATGAGTCTCCTAATACCTGGTCAAAAGTTCCTCTGCAAGATTTCACGCAGCATAGTGACATTGATTGGACTCAATCCGTCGCTGATATTGATAAACAGCTTTACGCGAAGTACAGGCTGAACAAGAAAGAGGTTGCGTTTATTGAGGAGAAGGTTAAGGCAATGGAGTAGGGTGTGTGGGATGTAGTTTGAGGAAGTTTGGATAGGCGGAGAATTTAAAAATGGGCTAGGTGAGGATGAAGTATGTCAAAAGATGATTTGTTAGACAAAACACTTAATGATAGGGATTTCGATGGTGTATTTACAAAAGTGGATCACATTGGAGATCTTGGATTACGCAATCCTAATCATGTACACATCTACCATCTCAGCATTGAAAATAATAGCTTTATATATGAGGGTCTACATCGTTTCATACAAAACAACGTAGGTCGTTATGTTTTTTCACGAGCACAGCTAAATCAATTTCATATAGATGGAGATTCAGAATCTGTCGGATTGCGCGCCATCGAGTTATTGCGAAAGAGCAGAAAAGCCACTGATACAGGAGCGGGTGGCGAACTTGGTGAAATGCTCCTCTATGCATTTTTAGAACAGGTGCTTGATGCCCCTAAACTACTAAGTAAGATAGAACTCAAAACATCTCCGAATATGTATGTTTATGGCAGCGATGGTGTCTACTTGCTACATGCTAGTGATGAAAATGGTATGCCGTTTTATCAGCTAGTACTCGGTGAGTCGAAAATCAAAGGTGATTTAAATGCTGCTGTAAACAACGCATTTGAATCAATAAGAAAAATCATATCTAATCCCTCTAATGAGATTCGTCTTGTTGAGAGCAACATTTTTAAGGAGGCTTATACGCCTGAGCAAGTCGATAACATAATGCGCATTATATTGCCTGAAAAACGTACCGATGTGCAATATGATAAAGCATTCGGCGTGTTTTTGGGTTACTCATTAGAGCTTGATGGGAGTGGTATGTCTAACACTCAGTATCGCCAAGCTGTTAAAGATAAGTTAGTCGGCGACGTCAAAGGAATTATCACTCATATTGCAAAAAAAATAAATGAGAAAGATGCTGACGGGAAAGATTTGTCAGGATACTCATTTTATTTTTATATGCTCCCATTTAATAACACAGATAGCGATAGACGAGCGATAATAGAAAGGTTAATTGGAGGTGATGGTAATGCTTAGTACTGTTGCCGTTGGTCAAGCAATATTTAAAGATATTAAATCAAACTCATACCTTAATGAATTATATGAAAATATCTTATTTAATTATTCCTTAGAATTGTTAAAAAACAAAACTGCTCTTCCAAAAGATGTAAACATTGAGGATGCGCTCAGATTCGCCGATATTTTATCCAAATCTATTCACAACCGTGATGCAGATATTCATCGTATTTGGGCTCAAGAAATAGTTGCGTTATTGGATAAACTTTATCCACAAAATGATACTATCAAGTACTATATGGGTTCTGTACTATCAAACACAGGCAACTTTAGAGGCCTTGACTTACAGTCATCTGACTTCGTGAATGCCAGTGTTCTGGATAGAATATACATTGAATATAGTAAAAAAATGGTCGCAATCCCCTCTGAGCCGGACAAGCAGTTTTTTCGAGCACAAAAGATTGTATACGAACATTTAACAGATGATTGTTTTAGTTATTCGGGACCGACATCAATGGGCAAGTCATTTGTAATGAGAATGTTCATAAAGGAACAGGTTATTAAGGGGGAAAGCCTCAATTTTTGCCTACTTGTTCCCACTAAAGCCCTTATTAACGAAGTCACAAGTAAGATTATAAGCGACTTAACGACACTGCTTTCTGAGTACAACTACAGAGTTATTACATCAGCAGGCGATTTAGGGTTGAAGCAAAACCACAATTATATTCTTGTACTGACTCCCGAGCGGCTTCTTTACTTATTATTGTCCTATCAAAATATTCGACTCGACTATCTTTTTGTTGACGAAGCACACAAAATATCAAGCAGGGATAGTCGAAGCGCATTTTATTACAAAGTTGTTGATATGCTTGCAAACAGGGAAGCAAAACCTCGGATTGTATTTTCTTCTCCTAATATACCAAATCCTGATGTGTATTTGAACCTAATTCCCGATGTGACGAGTGCTCATAACTCATTCGCATCAACTTTCGCACCTGTGAGTCAAATCAAGTATATGGTAAATACTGTTGAGAAAAAGGTGCAATTATTCAACGACCGAACAAGCTCACTAGTAGATATACCTTCAGATATTTCAGCACGTTCATTGAGCGAAATAATATTGAGTATAGGTAAAAATTCGCAGAATATTGTTTATTGCAGTTCCACCGACAAACCTGTTGAGTATGCACTTGAATATGCAAAGCATTTCAGTAATGAGGGTAACAAGGAGCTAGATTCTTTATCTAGCGAAATAAAAAATGAAATTCACGGGGATTATTTTCTAGCTGAATTGATTCGTAAAGGGATTGCTTATCATATTGGCTATCTGCCTGCTTCCATTCGCCTTCGGATTGAAGAACTTTACAAATCTGGAATGATACATACAGTTTTTTGTACAAGTACTTTGGTTGAAGGTGTCAATTTGCCCGCTGATAATCTTTTTATTACAAGTTATTTTAACGGGCGCCCAGAAATGACAGCGGTAGATTTTCGAAACCTAGTCGGCAGAGTTGGCCGTATTGAATATGGACTTTATGGCAATGTATTTCTGTTGCGTCTTGAAGATAGAATGAAAATCGAAAAATTTAATGAACTACTGATGCAAGAAGTTCCTGCACAAAAACTCTCCATAGTTTCAGAACTCACAGCCCCACAAAAGAAAAAGATTGTTGAAAGTCTCCAAAGTGGGAGTATTGAATTATTGAAACACCCAAAAAATCAAAGTGAGGATTCCTATGCGCTAATGCGAAAGTTCGCTATAATTCTTCTTAGGGATATTGTAACAAATAATGACGGTGTTGTAAGAAGGACTTTTGAAGATTTTATCACCCCTGCAATTATAGCTAAAATAAAGGTGGCGTTTAAAAAACAAAGTCCTGACGATGATATTAATGTATCCGTGGACCAAACGCAAAATCTGCACCAAGCTATTGCTAAGGGTCTTGAGTATCCGAAATTGAAACAGGATGGCTCAGTCGATTACCGTCAGCTTATGGAGTTCCTTGAAAAGCTATGCGAAATTTTCAAGTGGGAGAAATATGAACCTTCAACGCTTGGCAAGCGAAGTAAGGAAACAAATAAGCATGGCATGCTCCGATGGTATGGAGTTATCCTTGCTCAATGGATGGGCGGTAATGGTTTAAGTTTTATTATTACCAAAGCATTGGAGTTCAAAAAAGAAAATCCATCAACTAAAGTCGAGATAAATGGGCAATATGTCTTATACAACCATGCATTACAAAAACATAGAAATGCTGTCATTGCTGATACATTGCGAGTTATTGAAAATGTTGTGCTTTTTCGTATATCAAATTATTTTCTGCGTTTTTCTCAAGAGTATAAGCGCATAAAAAATGTCAGCGAATTTAATAATGATTGGTACGAATACGTTGAATACGGAACGACAAATCCGCTAACCACGTTCTTTCAGCGTAATGGTTTTTCAAGGGAAACTGCAACATACATAAAAACGCATAGGCAAGATTATATCATATTAAGAGATAACACCGTGAGGCTGAAGGACACAATATTGACGTGTGGAAGTCCAAGTGTGAGGCGTGAAGTTGCCGAACTTAAGTATAATGTGCCAGAGTTGTTTATTAATTAGGTTATATCGCCTTATTAAATGGGCTCTTAACGCCCAGTGGCGAGCAATATGATTGAGTTCAGAAAACAAAAAAACCACTAATGGTTTCACTGGATGAAGCAATCTAACTGGATAATTCGATAGATAACCCACCGTTTGTGAAATTGTAAAACAGTATAGTTGAGGGTGAGGAGGAGGCGCATATGAGCAAGAATGTAAAAACATACCGAACTGTTGCCAACCCAAAGAGTTTTGACTTTTTTGAGAACGCAGTTAGTCTTATTGAGCAGGCGCGCAGGTATATTGGAAGAACAGCAAACTTAACTGCTGTTGTGACAAATTATGAACTCGGTAGAATGATTGTTGAGGAAGAGCAGGGAGGAAAAGCCCGCGCTGAATATGGAAAAGGGTTACTTAAAGAATTGTCAGCATTTTTGAACAGTCGAGTTGGTAGAGGATTTTCCGAAACAACGCTTAAAAACGCTAGAAAATTCTACCAAATCTATAATTTTTCAATTCGGCAAGCAATGCTTGCCAAATCTGATGAGCCAGATGAAAATAAAAAAAGGCAAGCAATGCTTGCCAAATTCGATAAGACCGATACTCCTGAAAAATCGCAATCATTGCTTACGATTTTCGATGTATCATCAGGCAACAAAAACCGTCATGTGAATATTAATGAATTGTATCCATTTAACCTCAGTTGGTCGCATTATCTGGTCTTAATGAGAATCAAAAATGATGATGAGCGAAAATTCTATGAAATCGAAGCGTATAATCAACAGTGGGATTACCGCTATTTGCGAAGACAATATCATAGCAGTTTGTACGAACGGCTGGCTCTTTCTCGCGATAAAGACTCTGTTATGAAACTTGCTATAGAGGGGTATACAGTCGAAAAACCGGAAGATATGCTTAAAAATCCGCTTATTCTCGAATTTGCAGGCTTGCAGGAGCATCACAGCTATGATGAGGATGACCTCGAAGCGGCGGTTATCAACAAATTGCAGGAATTTCTGTTGGAACTTGGTAAAGGCTTTTTATTTGAAGCCCGTCAAAAGAGGTTTACATTTAATGAAAAGTATTATAAAGTCGATTTGGTAACATATAATCGCTTGCTGAGGTGCTATGTGCTAATTGATTTTAAAAAAGATGCACTTGAGCACAGGGATTTAGGGCAAATGCAGATGTATGTCCATTACTTTGACCGCCACGTAAAGCTTGAAAATGAAAATCCAACTATCGGGATTTTACTATGTAAAGAAAAAGACGATGCCTTGGTAGAACTGACTCTCCCGGAGGGTGAAAATATTTATGCCTCGGAATATAGTTTATATATCCCTGATAAGTCAACGTTGCAAAGTAAGTTGGCAGAGTGGATTGAGGAGTTTGAAAGTAGCATGGAGTTTAAAGAGTTGGAGAGTGAAAGCATCCGTGAATAATGTTGTGTGATAAGAGGTAACACAAATGACCACTGAACTAAAAAGAATCCTAAGCGAGGGTGAAAGTTACACCGTTGAATTTAAGGAGAGTCCTGACAAAGAACTTCCATCTGAGGTTTGCGCTTTTGCAAATGCCTCCGGCGGTGGAGTGTATATAGGCGTTAATGACGATGGCGAAATTGTTAAGACAGACAGTATTTGAACTTTCTGATTTTTTCAAAGTTTCCTTCAAAAGAGTCGAAACAGAAGATTCTATCGGCCGCCAATCGGCTACCAAACGGCTGCAATCGGCTGCGTCAGTCGATAGAAAGGACAAAATCCACCTGTTTCTTAAAGAACAAGGGCACGCAAAAGTGTCAGAACTCACTGCTGTAGTAGGGCTAAGTGAGGGTCGTGTGAGAGATTCACTTAGAGAAATGGTAAGCGATGGAGCGGTCGAAAAAGTTGGAAATAAGCGATATGCTTACTATGTTCTTAAATCTAATGAGGGTCGGCTGATTGAATAAGAATAATAATTCTATTTCACTCGGAACGTGCCGCCATTATAAAGGCAGTGAATGCGAAGTAATCTGATTGATAAGGAGTTGGCACAATGACAATGATTAGCCCGGAGCAGTATGCAGACGATATTAAGGATTTGTCTTATGAAAAGCTGGTTAGTGAAAGAAATGAGTTGATTGAAGCATTGCATAGATTTGAAAACCAGTATACTCCTGATGCAAAACCTGATGTTTGCGATTACTCCGATGTGGTTTATCAAATGCAAAATCAGTATTTGGTCGAAATTACAGAACTATTGAACGAGAAATACAATAAGATTGTTTGGTCAAGGGAGACATAATTGAAGCCTGCTATAGTGATATAGTTGCAGATAAAATGAGCGAATATGAGCGAATAATATTTGCACTTGGCTTTTCTCTGTATGAAATGATACTGAAAAGTAATAAAAGATAAGTAGGACAAATTAAATGAGTGACATTAAAATTGTAGGTATTCGTGATAATCCCGAAATGCTCGGCAGAGCTGTTGATTATTATTCAAGCAAGTGGGGCATTTCTGAAAAAATCTATAGAAACAGCATGGAGAGCAGTTTAAATACGCAGAGTCCTTTGCCCCGCTTTTATTTATTGCTTGATGGCAAAAAAATAATTGGTAGTTACGCTCTTATAACAAATGATTTCAATAGCCGCCAAGACTTATGGCCGTGGCTTGCCGCGCTCTATGTTGAAGCTGAGTATCGTGGCAAATCACTTGGGGCTACGCTTTTGAAAAATGGAGCAGATGAAGCACGGAGGCTCGGATTCCAAAAGCTATATCTATTAACCGACCATATTGGATATTATGAAAAGTATGGATGGTTTTATCTAGGCAATGGATTCGGTGTGGACGGAGAAGAAAGTCGGATTTATGAAATAAGTACAGAGGTAGAGATGATTGAAGCATGAGAGAATTGAGCGTAAAGTTTTAGCACTGAACCGAGGTATGACTTCATTGCTTATCAAAGAGAGTTGATTGTGGCCAAGTAAAAAATAAGGCTGTTGATTAACTTCCAGAACAATATAACTGAAAATATAGGAGGCACTTATTATGGCAGACGTTAAACTATTCAGAATAAAACCAGAAGTTAAAGAACTCGCAGTTTCTTCCGTGGCGCTAGAAAGGGAATTGCAAACTTTGCTTGAAAATAATTTGCAGACTTTCTTTGGCGTGACATTTTTAAAGTCTGAATATTCTATAACCAGCGGGCGTATTGACAGCATTGGTATTGATGAGAACAACTGTCCAGTGATTATTGAGTACAAGCGTAGCGTAAGCGAAAATGTTATCAACCAAGGCTTGTTTTACCTCGATTGGCTTTTAGACCATAAGGCTGACTTTAAGTTACTAGTTATTGATGAATTAGGCATGGATAAGGCTAATGAAATCGACTGGGCTATGCCCTGCGTGATATGTGTTGCCAATGATTTTACTAGGTATGATGAACATGCCGTAAATCAAATGCAGAAAAATATTCGTTTAGTGAGATATAAACTATTTGGAGAGGACTTAATATTGTTGGAGCAGATTAATGCTCCGAATGTTGTCCCACTAAAGGATTCTACCGTTAAAAATTCACCTGTATCTTCCAAGGATAAATCATACAAAACTTTTGACGAACAGCTTGCTACAACGCATCCGCAGCTACGGAAAATCTATGAAAGTCTACACGACTATATAATGTCTTTAGGTGATGATATATCGGAAAATAGGCTCAAATTATATTCAGCATACAAAAAGCTAAAGAATGTTGTGTGTTTAGAAGTGAGAGCAAAAAGCATTATGGTATATTTGAGACTCAACCCATCCGATGTTGAATTGGTAGATGGTTTTTGCCGTGACGTTACGAACATAGGTCACTGGGGAACCGGTGATGTAGAGATAACAATAAAAGATGAAAACGACTTTGTAGTAGCTAAGGAATACATCCTGAAAGCCTATCAGGTTAATTGACTCTGAACAATAACAAGGTCAGATTTGATGAAGATATATAAGGAGTACCGCAACTATGGATTGTAAAAGTTTTTGCACCTGCACGGTCGCTGATTGCCATGCACATCCTGAAAAGCATGACTGGCAGTGTGGACCGTGTATTCAAAAGAATCTTGATCACCACGAAATCCCATATTGTTTTTGGGAGAAAATTGGAGACACAGCAAATGCAAAAAGCCCATACACTTTTTTGGAGTTTGCAAAAACAGTTATTAAAGCTGAGAGCAACACTGGAGGTGCATAGTGCATAAAGGTGATTATATCTCCTCTCAGGCGGTAAAAGAATTCATCTTATGGTTAGAACCTATTCTTAGTACGCCGCAGTCGTTTATGCATACATATAACCATAAGAAAAATAAAAAGGTGTATAAGTTCGATAATTTGTTTTCTGCTTATGAAAAATACGATTGGGATGGGGAACATACAATTGAGGAATTGTCGGATATTTTATTGAATAGCATAATTGAATCCGATGAGAAGTCTTGTGAAAAGGCTTGTTATATGATACTGAAATGGGGTGGCGTAAAAAACAAAGGTAACAAAAATCGCATTGCCAAGTTGAATCCAAATTTATGTGCGTACCTTAGCGCCTTGCAGGAGCGTATGCGGATGGATTTACCATCACAAGAATATTTTTATACCGAACTACAAATGACAAGCGGGTTTTCAAAAATATACTCTGCTTGTATTGATGAGTATATTATTTACGATAGTCGTGTTGGAGTCGCACTTGGATTATTGATTAGAACATTTTGCATACAGAATAATTTCCCCAACATTCCGCACCAATTGCAATTTGTATGGACAAATGGTCGAGGTACGCAAGAGCGTAATCCAAGTCAAGATAAATATGAA
>Ga0209755_10004545_pt1 | contig 16350 bp, 16 predicted proteins | sample TergutCo191P1_FD_187301 | JGI IMG/M metagenome (GOLD analysis project Ga0209755, IMG submission 187301) | Cornitermes sp. P1 segment gut microbial communities from Petit-Saut dam, French Guiana - Co191P1 (SPAdes) (version 2) | ecosystem: Host-associated > Arthropoda: Insects > Digestive system... | reverse complement strand
AATGTATGCTTCAAAAAGTATCTTATGCAAGTTTCGGAAATATTATTGGATGTGAATAATATTTTGGATAATAGCGAGTTGATTAGAATTGGTGAAGCAACGGTTAAGCAAGCCTTGTTTATCAAAGATCGTTATAAATATTCCTATTATGATAGTCTTATTTTGTCTTCTGCTTTGGAAAGCGGCTGTTCAATTGTGTATGCCGAAGATATGCAGCATGGGCAGGTTATAGAGAATTCGTTAAAAATAGTGAATCCTTTCGAGAAATAATTACTTCCAACATTTTTCTACATTCCTCCCTTATGCACACTTTCACCCTCCAAAGCAACCAACAGCCCCCAGCAACGGCTCGCACTGCGTTGCTCGCTACCCCTTCTAGCCCTGACTTCACGGCAAAATATTTTCTATATTCCCTATTATGGAAACACTATTATCAACGCAGATAACGCCGAATTTTTCCAAGATAGCAGCGAGCTTGCAAAGGGGGAAAAGATTTGGCATTATTTATGGCAAATCTAAAAAGCCTGTTGCTATGCTTGTACCCTTTGAAGAGAAAAAGAGAAAAATCGGCATTTTGGACGGCAAGGCAAAAATAGAATTTGCTCCTGATTTTAAAATGACAACAGAGGAATTCTTGGGACTAGAATGAATATTTTATTGGATACTCATACGCTCCTTTGGTCTATAGGAAAGAGTGATGAACTTTCTGGAAAAGTAGTAAGGGATATTGAAAATATAAATAATAATATTTTCGTTAGTGCAGTTTCTCTTTGGGAAATCGCCTTAAAAACCAGCATTGGCAAATTAGATATTTCTTTTCCTGTAGCGGATATTCCCAATTATTGCAATATAATGAAGTTTTCTCTTTTGCCTTTAGATCCGCTTGACGCTTTGGACAGCAAAGATTTGCCTTTTAAAGGCGATAGCAAAGACCCGTTTGATAGGCTGCTCATTCATCAATGCATTAAGCATAACTACGCATTAGTAAGCAGAGATAGAAAGATAAAAGCTTATAAGGAATGCGGTTTGGTTATTTTGTGGTAACCCTCCCCCACAAGCTCCCCACCCCAAAAAACAATTTTCTATATTCCTCCCTAGTGTGGCAAACTTAATTGCTTAATGGAGAACAGAGAATAATGAAGCAAAACACAATGCTTTCTTATGCAAACGACCTTGCTTCTGCGTGCAGATGCGAGCCTGTTCTCTATTCAAGAAATAATGCACAGAAAAGTTGGCTATTTACCCCCCCCCCCCCCCCCCCCCCCCATTGTGCAAGCAAAAACAGCCCATCGCCAACGGAGCCGTTCACTTCTACACACACAATACTCTCTTATATAAGAGAAAAAATTTTCCGATTAAATTCCTATTATCAACAAACGTCAAACGAAGCGACCGAACAGCCGAAGCTTGGCTATTTACAGAATTTCAATTTCATTTACCCTTCAAAGGAGAAACAATATGAATAGGATAATATCCATTCCCCTCACAGCTATTATAATAGCAACAATATTCATAGCTTCCTGCACATCGGATAATTCGATTGGCGACAAGCAAAGCTACGATTATTGCATTACGGCAAATAACACTTGCCTAGCAGGACCATTTACTGCCGATGCTTGCAACGGGCAAGCAAGCAACAGTTGCCCTTATGGTGGCGGTTCTTCCAGTGGTAGCGTTTCTATTGTTCCAAGCTCTAATTCCTCTGTGCCGCTTAGCTCTTCTATTGTATTTATCTCATCAAGCGAAATGTTTGGAAGTTCCAGTAGTTATGTTTTTTACAGTAGTTCCAGTATTGGCAGTAATGTGGGCGAAGAATTTTGCACAGGCTATTGCCTATGGCCAGATGGCGGTTGTTGGAGAATAGCAACTGACCCAACAGGCCAATATGGCGGTATTACTTCTACCTGTACGGAGGCAATAACTAATTGCCGAGCCAATGGCCAGATGTTTAATGATCCCGATTGCGGTAGTGTAATGCCAAGTAGTGCCAGTGGTAATGCCGTATCAGAATTATGCACAGGTTATTGCTTATGGTCTGATGGCGGTTGTTGGAGAATAGCAACTGACCCAACAGGTCAATATGGCGGTGTTTTTCTTACCTGTGCGGAGGCAATAGCTAATTGCCGAGCTAACGGTCAAATGTTTAATGATTCCAGTTGCGGTAGTGTAATGCCAAGTAGTGCCAGTGGCAATGCCGTAGAAGAACCTTGCACAGGTTATTGCTTATGGTCTGATGGCAGTTGTTGGAGAATAGCAACTGACCCTACAGGTAAATATGGCGATGTTATTCCTACCTGTGCGTTGGCAATAGCTAATTGCCAAACTAATGGTCGGATGTTTCTTAATGAGGGTTGCAGTGGAACTGCTGTGACTCCTAGCAACTCATCAAGTTCCTTTGCTTCGCAATCTTCTGCTTCAAAATCCTCCGCTTCACAATCCTCTGCTTCACAAATTTCATACGGCTCATTGACTTATCAGGGGCAAACATACAAGACCGTGAAAATAGGCACACAAACATGGATGGCTGAGAACTTGAATTACAACGCAAGCGGTAGCGTGTGCTACAACAATCAGGCTTCCAACTGCACAACTTATGGTAGGTTATACAGTCATGAGACTGCCCAAACTGTTTGCCCCTCTGGTTGGCATTTGCCAAGCGGTGTTGAATGGGATATGTTGATGACTGCTATTGGAGGAGGTTTAACTGCTGGAACGAAGCTGAAGGCAAAAAGCGGTTGGAATTGGAATGAAAAAGATAATATATCTGGCAATGGAACGGATAACTATGGTTTTTCGGCTCTGCCGGGTGGTAGAGGCTACGGTAACGGTACTAGCTTCAGCGATGTCGGCATCGAAGGCGTCTGGTGGATTAGTGACCAACACGGCCAGCGCATGTACTACGACAAAGAGTATGCTAACCAGTTCTTCGTTTTTACTATGGATGGTTCTATTAAACAATTGTATTCAGTGCGTTGCGTGAAGGATTAAAACCATTGTCAGAATCAGAATGGGTCTGAAATTGAATAATTTTTCAGAATTAAAAAAACAAAGTTTAATTCTGTTAATCCCAAAAATTTTGGCCAATCCTGATTCTGACAGATTTGCACCATAGTGGTGCAGACCTTGCCAAGTTCTGTTTTCCCAAGAGTTTGGCAAAGGGTAAAAACAAGCGGGGAAATTGGAGATGGAAATATGACTGGAATTATAAAAGCGAGTAATGCTACTCTACACACAGCTATTATAATAGCAACGGCATCCATAGCGTCCTGCTCATCGGATAATCCAATTGGCGATAAACAAAGCTACGATTATTGCATTACGGCAAATAACACTTGCCTAGCAGGTTCATTTACCGTTGATGCTTGCAATGGGCAAGTGAGTAATAGCTGTCCTTACGGTGACAGTTTTTCCAGTAGTAGCGTTTCTATTGTTCTGAGTTCTAATTCCTCTGTGCCGTTTAGCTCATCAAGTGCTGCGCTTGAAAGCTCCAGTAGTTATGTTTATCCAAGCAGTTCTGGCGGTAATGTTAGTAGTTCAAGCGTTGGTAGTGAAGTTGTTGTAACTCCTAGCAGCTCATCAAGCTCCTCTGCTCCACAAATTTTATATGGTGAATTGACTTATCATGGGCAAACATACAAGACGGTCAAAATTGGTACTCAAACATGGATGGCAGAGAATTTGAATTATGAAGTAAACGGCAGTAAATGTTACAATAATGAACCAGCCAACTGCGCAATTTACGGTCGATTGTATGATTGGGCTACGGCGATGGATATTGATCCGAGTTGCAATTTCGCTATTTGCAGAAATCAATCCGATTATTGTAGCATTCGTGGCATTTGCCCGCAAGGCTCAAAAAAATCCACAAAAGCCACCTAACCGAACAGATACTGGATGGGTGGGATAAAAAGCAACGAAACTCAGAAAATCCTGCAAATCCAAAAATCCTGAAAATCGGGGTTCAGACGTTTTTAAAATAATCTATATTACAAATATGGAAGACAACATAGACCGTCGGAGTTTTTTAAAGAACCTGGCAATAGTTGGTGCGGCATTCACGCTTAAAATGAAAGGCGGAATGGAGGTTTTTGCTCAAACCGCTTCGGGAGCTGCGGATTTAGTGGCTGTTATGGGCGGCGAGCCAGAGGCCATGTTCAAGAGGGCCATCGAAGAAATGGGAGGAATTGGCAAGTTTGTCAAGCGTGGGCAGAAAATAGTTGTGAAGCCAAATATAGGATGGGATAAAACGCCGGAGTTGGCGGCTAATACCAATCCGCAGTTGATAAAAGAAATCGTAAGCCAATGCATTGCGGCTGGCGCAAAAGAGGTTGTTGTTTTTGACAATACCTGCGATAACTGGAAAAAAAGCTATACCACAAGCGGCATTGAAGCAGCGGCAAAATCTGCTGGTGCAAAAGTGATACCTGCCGATGATAAATCCTATTATACCGAAGTTTCTTTGCCACAAGGCAAAAAACTCAAATCAATGAAATTGCACAAAGCAATTTTGGATTGCGATGCTTGGATTAATGTTCCGATATTGAAGCAGCATGGCGGTGCGAATATGAGCATTTCCATGAAAAATTTGATGGGGATTATCTGGGATAGAAAAATATTCCACGTTTCCAATTTGCAGCAATGCATAGCGGATGTGTGCACGCTTCAAAAGAAACCTGTGCTCAATGTGGTGGATGCTTACAGAGTTCTCAAATCCAACGGGCCGCGCGGAAAGTCTGTGGAAGACGTTGTTCTTTCCAAAGCGTTGTTCATGTCGCAAGATATGGTGGCAGTGGATACGGCAGCGACAAAGTTTTTCAACCAAATTAGGGAAATGCCGCTGGACGATGTAAAGCATATTGAGCATGGTCAGGAGTTAAAGCTCGGAACTATGGATATTGACAAGCTCAGCGTTAAGCGGATTAAACTCTAATGCTTAAAAAGTTGCGAGTTGCAGTATCGGTTCTTATTTTCAGCTTGCTTACATTTTATTTTCTGGATTTTGCGGAAATATTGCCTGCAAAATTTCATGCGCTGGGGCACATTCAGTTTATTCCCGCTTTGATGTCTGGTAGCATTGCTATTATTGTTGTGCTTTTGATTTGCACTTTGCTCTTTGGCAGAATTTACTGTTCAACTGTTTGCCCGTTGGGGTTTCTCCAAGATATAATTGGAAAAAAAGCCAGGAATTTATCGCTGCCAAAACTCCGTTGGTCAATAGTAGCAGTTTGCATAGTTTCCTTCTTCTCAGGTTTTACCGTAGTTGTTGGAATGCTTGACCCATTCAGCGCGTATGGCAGAATAGCAGTTCATATATTTAGACCGGTTTATTTATTTATTAACAATATATCAGGCATATCTTATAAAGTTGAAATAGTAATGTTTAGCGTTTTTTCGTTTGTAGCAGCGATATTGACTCTTGTAATAATAGTTGCATTAAAGGGAAGAACTTATTGCAATGCTGTTTGCCCTGTGGGAACTGTTTTAGGGTTTTTGAGCAAATATTCTCTTTTCAAAATTAGAATAGATGGCAACTGCGCTTCTTGCGGAATTTGCGCAAAGAAATGCAAAGCCTCGTGCATAGATGCGGAAAATAGAATCATAGATTACAGCAGATGCGTAAATTGTTTTAATTGCATAAATAAATGCAGCAAAAAAGCAATATCTTTTTCCACGCTGCGCAAAAGCGGAGTGGATAAAAGCAAAAGAAAATTTTTATTAACGGGATTGGTTACGATTGCAGCCGTGCCTGTAGGGGCGCAAAATATTGTACCCCTACAGGCAACACGCAATGCAATTAGCCCGCCTGGCGCTGTGAGTGCGCAACGCTTGTTAAAGACTTGCACATCTTGCCATTTATGCGTATCTAAATGCCCGTCTAAGGTGTTGAAGCCTGCGTTTATGGAATATGGAGTTGGCGGCATAATGCAGCCTGTTATGCATTTTGAAAAAGGGTTTTGCAATTTTGATTGTACAATATGCGCCAATATTTGCCCAAGCAATGCTTTGACTCCGCTGACAAAAGAGCAGAAGCACAGACTGCAGGTGGGGAAGGTTGTTTTTATCCCGGAGCTTTGCGTTGTTCATACGGATGGAACGAGCTGCGGAGCGTGTTCTGAGCATTGCCCGACTCAAGCTGTGAAAATGATTCCATATAAAAACGGTTTAACCGAGCCTTTTATAGATGTGGATATATGCGTGGGCTGCGGAGGTTGCGAGTTTATTTGCCCTGTTCGTCCCAAGCGTGCGATATATGTGGAGGGTAATAAGATTCATCAGCAGGCAAAGGCTTTTGAGGTTGAGAAGAAGGAAGAAAAAGAGATTACGGATTTTGGGTTTTGAGTTTTTTCCAGCTTACTGAAAATTCTGCAACTCCTGCAGAATTCCAAACAAATTGTTGCCTATGCCATAGCGTTTTTCGATGTTGTCGTAAAAATAACGCAAATCCTCTTCCGTGTCTCGGTTTAGCTCTTCTATGTTTGATAACAAATGATGAACTATAACATCAGACTGGCTCTCTTTTGCAAAAGACTGAATTCTGCGGTTTGTCTCTATGTGGCTTATTATGTATTTTGCGCTTGAAATCTGCTCTTCCAAAAAGTACACTAAAACCACTTCTTCCTGCAAAATTCCCCAACGATGATCCTGGGAATAAGGCTCTATTTTTTCGGTTTTGCTATTGGCCACGGCAGACTTGGCATAATACAAGCATATGTTCAAAAGTTCCTCAAACTCGTAAAGCTCTGGCAATAGCATTTGCTCATCGGGCTGAGAATCGGAGTCCACAGTCTTTTTAATTTTTCTGAACTGATAATTGGACTTTTCATAATATAAATTGCGCATCTGGCGGTTATAGGTACGGTTACGCATAACCTGCTGCGAAGGGGGAACGTGAATTTTAACCGTATTTTTCATATCACCGTCACTTTGCGAATTCCTGCAATCGTTTGCAGCGATTGCTCAATGTTCTTTATTTGAGCGGAATTAAATGCAAGCAAATCTACCCTGCCATGAGTCCGCCCGTCCTTACTCTCAAAAATAGTTTTTTTTACAAGGCCGTTATGCTTTGCAATGGTATTGAAAATGTCCTTTTCTATTGACACCCTGTCCATAGCCTCTACTCGCAAAATGCACTTTTGCTCTCGCGCCGCGCTTTCCGGAGCCTCCCATTGAAGTGCAAGCCTCTGTTTTTGAGGGATTTTGCTCAGAACTTTGCAATCTTCCTTGTGAATCTCTATTCCCTTGCCGCTTTTCATAATCCCCTCAACAAGGTCCCCAGGCAGCGGATTGCAGCAAGAAGCGTAGTTCAGCAGAAATCTTTCGTTATGACCTATGACTATGGGCTCGTCTCCGTCTGAGCTGAATACATTTAGAATCTTGAGCTTTGCCCAGGAATGATCCGAATACTGCTTCAAAAATTCAAAAATATCCTTGAGCGGAATGTCGCCTTTGCCCAAGTTTTCGTAAAAAGAACTTATGCTTTGAGCATTGAACGCTTTGCAAATCTCCGTATCGTCTGGGTAACTTTCCTTTGCTATTTTCAAATTGTGCAATTCCTTTAGCCAAATCTTTTGCCCCAAAAGCACGGACTGAGCTGCCAAAGCTTTTCGCAGCCAATGCCTTATGGCGTTTTGCGCTTTTGGAGTTTTAGCTACGGAAAGCCATGTTTCCTGCGGTTCCTGGGAATCGCTTTGCAAAATCTGAATTGTTTCGCCGATTGGAATGAGAGCGTCTATGCTCAAAACCCTGCCTGTAGCTCGGGCTCCCAAACAGCGCAACCCTAAATCCGTATGCACGGCAAAAGCAAAATCCAGAATGGTGGCTCCCAGCGGCAACGAGATTTTTTTCCCTTGCGGAGTCCATGCGTAAGAATCTTCCGGCAAAAGACTTTCGTGCAAGAACCCCAAAAATTCCGTAGAGCTTGGAATTTCGTTTTGCATCACGGTTATCTTGTTAACCCAGTCCATATTTTTCTCAAGTTCTTCTTTTTTCAGATTGAATTTGTATGCCCAGTGCGCCGCCATGCCATATTCTGCGGTTTCGTTCATATCTTTGGTTCTTATTTGAACCTCAACGAGTTTCCCCTGCGGGCCTATAACCGTTGTGTGCAAGCTTTGGTACAAATTCGGCTTTGGAAGAGCTACATAGTCTTTAAAGCGGCTGTAGAGCGGCATCCACAAATTGTGCACATATCCAAGGGCCATATAGCATTCCGCAATTTGATTGACTATAATTCTTATTGCGAAAATATCGTAAAGATCGTCTATTTTGCAGTTTCTGGCCTTCATCTTTTCATGTATGCTGTATATATGCTTTGAACGCCCAAGTATTTCGCAGTCCAGTTGCTCCAGGTTCATTTTTATGTTCAGCGGAAAAATTATCGACTGAATATATTCTTCTCTTTCTTTGCTGGTCAGTTGCAAGTGACTTTCTATTACCGAGTATTCTTCCGGGTTCAGGTATTTGAAAGCCAGATCTTCAAGCTCGAATTTGAATGAGTAAAGCCCCAGGCGGTGCGCAAGCGGAGCGTAAAAATCCAGAGTTTCTGCGCTTATAGCTTTTTGCCTTTCCGGCGCAAGGTATTGCAGAGAATGCATGTTGTCCAAGCGATCTGCGAGTTTAATCGCTATTACTTGCGGACGTTTTGAAACGTATGTCAGAAATTTTTTGAATGTTTTGGCTGTGCGGTCTATTCCTTTTTGTATATCGGATATTTTGGTCACGCTATCCACCATTTCCGCTATTTCCGTTCCGAATTTCTCCTGTATTTCTTTTGTTGAATATTCCGTGTCTTCCACAACGTCGTGCAAAAGCCCGGCGGCTATCACTGTGGTATCCATTTTCAATTCGGCCAAGGTTTTCGCTACGCTTGTAGGATGCATAACGTAAGGCAGCCCGCTTTTGCGCATTTGCCCTTTGTGAGCGTTTATCACAAAAGTCAACGTTTTCACAAGAAGCTCTCCGTCTAGCTTGGGATTAATGTCTATAAGAGACTTTGCTATTTCCTCCTCTGGAGTCATATTAGGAATGTAGAAAAACTTTTTCTATCTTATTTGCAATGGCTAAATTGTTAATGCTTTTCGGATTGCTTTTCATAGCGTGCGGCAATGTAGAGGGATCGTGGAATTCTGGGTCATCGCCAAGCGAGAGCGACTCTTCTTCAAGCGGCGCGGTTAGCTCCAGCAGCGGGTGTTTGGAAGATTTTGTGAATTGGCAAGTTCCTCCCGAACATTCATACGTGCATGGCTCAACGGATATAACATTGAGCCCTTATCTTATATCCGCCAATCTTATTACGCAAGGGCAATATAAAGCCATTATGGGTGAAAGTCCTTCAATTGGAGAAAATAACGATATGCTTCCCGTGGAAGGGGTTACATGGCATAAAGCTGCGGAATTTTGCAGGAAATTATCTGCTCAGATGTGTTTAGGCTCAGAAACCATAAAATTGCCTACGGAAGCGCAATGGGAGTATGCCATAAATGCTATACAGATAATAGATGGTTATTGGGAATGGACAAATGATTGCTTTGGTCCTTTTCCGGCATCGCAGCATGACCCAAGCCCTGTGGATTGCTCTGATAATTTTGAAAGAGTTGTCAAGGGAACTCATAATTTAGAATATCGTATTGGAATACACCCTGATTCATATAATATGGGAAATAGCATAGGAGCTGGATATATAAGTTTTAGAATTGTTAAAAAATAGTTTTCTAAATTAGTTTTACCTATGGGCATCACAAATATTGCACCAATAATTTTAGATCCTGTTCCAGGCGGCAAATACCTGGTGGACGCCATGGATTGGGTTATAAACTGGGCGCGGGCAAACTCGCTGTGGCCGCTCACTTACGGCACAAGTTGCTGCGCCATAGAGATGATGTCCAGTTCAATGGCTCGCTATGATATAGCCCGTTTTGGAAGCGAGGTGTTCAGGGCAAGCCCAAGGCAAGCGGATTTATTTATTATAGCAGGCACGGTGACCAAAAAAATGGCCCCTGCTATGGTGGCTCTGTGGGAGCAAATTCCCGGCCCAAAATATGCAATAGCCATGGGAGCCTGTGCCATAAGCGGCGGTCCATTTGTGTACAACAATTACAGCGTGGTCCGAGGTGCAGACTTGCTTATTCCGGTAGATGTTTTTGTGCCAGGCTGCCCGCCTCGCCCTGAGGCTCTGTTCCACGGAATTTTGGAACTGAGAAAAAAGATTTGTTCCACGGAGTCTAGCAGAAATCCCTGGCAAGAGGGAAAAGCCAGAACCGAAGACGATGGCGACCGTTGGGAAGCGGCAAGAAAAATCTGGGAAGAGCTTGAAAAAATAAAAGACGAAGAAATGGTTCAAGCCAGAGCAGAATTCAAGGAAAAGAACCCGGAATATAAATCTACATTCAAACCGACAAGGCTTCCAAAAGAAGATTTCCCCGAAGTGCCGTATGTTGCAACGCCTGTTGTATCCGCTGCATTGCAACCAATTCAGAAAAAATACCCATACGTTGCAGAAGATTTATACATAAAAAAAGAAGATTGGTTCCAGTTCGCAAATTTTTTAAAAACAGAAATGAATTATGATTATCTTATAGATGTCACAGCGATAGACTGGAATGACCATTTTGATGTTGTTTTGCAAGTTATGAACTTGAGCGATGGGCACAAGATTTTTGCACACTGCAGTTTGCCTCGCCCGGAAAGCCCAGACGAACTTCCCAATATTCCCAGCATTACCGCAATTTACCCTGCGGCGGAGTGGAAAGAACGCGAAGTTTATGATATGTTCGGAATTTCTTTTGAAGGGCATCCGGACTTGCGTCGCATATTTACGGAAGAGAATTTTGAAGGTTGGCCGTTGCGCAAAGATTTTGCGCATCCGCATATTTTAAAAAGGGATTGAAATGAAATATAGTTGGCTAATATTGTTGTTTCCGCTGCTTTCGTTTTTAATTAACGGAGTGCTTCTCAGCCCGTTGAACAAGAGAAAACTTGCGGGATATACTTCCATACTTATGGCTTTGCTCTCCATGGTGTTTGCATTGATGCTCGCACTGGAATATAGCACGCCTGGAACGCTTTGGTCTTGGGAGTGGTTGTCTCTTGGCGAAATATCTCTTAAAATTTCTTTTTACTGCGACCCGATTTCCGTGATGATGCTCGTGGTTGTCAGCGTTATAGCGTTTTTTGTGAATATATACAGCGTAGGTTATATGAAAGACGACCCGTCTGCAGCGCGTTTTTTCGCGTTGCTCAGTTTGTTCGCTTTTTCAATGCTTGGATTGGTTATTGCTTCAAACGCAATTCAGATATATATTTTCTGGGAGCTTGTTGGCGTTTCAAGTTATTTGCTCATAGGTTTTTGGTATCATAAGCCGTCTGCGGTTTCCGCTTCAAAGCAAGCGTTTATTTTAACCCGCTTTGCAGACAGTTTCTTTTTGCTCGGCATTATTTTGTCTGGGGCAATTCTCGGTACCTATGATTTCTTGGAATGGAATGGCGCTGCCGCTCAGGGGCAATGGCTTGCAGTGGCATCGGTTTTTATATTTATGGGAGCTTGGGGCAAGAGCGCAATGTTTCCTTTGCATATTTGGCTTCCGAATGCGATGGAAGGTCCGACTCCTGTAAGTTCTATTATACATAGCGCAACGATGGTTGTTGCCGGCGTGTATTTGACAGCCAGGCTGTTTCCGTTTTTCGGAAGCGTTGGGCCTGTGCTTGAAATCGCTGCGTTTATAGGAGCTTTTACGGCATTGTTCGCTGCTATTATCGCTTGCACTCAAAAAGATATAAAGCGGATTTTGGCGTATTCAACGCTTAGCCAGTTGGGTTATATGATGTTTGCGCTTGGCGTTGGCGGTTATGCGGCTTCCATGTTCCATGTTTTCACTCATGCATTTTTCAAGTGCATGCTGTTTTTGATTGCAGGGGCTGTTATTCACGCTGTGCACAGCAATAGCTTGGATGCGATGGGCGGTCTTCGCAAGAAGATGCCATTTGCGTATTTCAGTTGTTTGATAGGCTGTTTGGCTATAGCTGGCATTCCGCCGTTTTCTGGTTTTTGGAGCAAGGATGAGATTTTGCTCTCTGCGTGGATATCGGGCAATTACGGCGTGTTTTTCGCAGGTTTATTGACTGGCGGTTTGACTGCTTTCTATATGTTCAGAATGTTCTTTTTGACATTCCACGGCCAGTCTCGGAGTGAGCACGTTGCAAAGCATGAAGATCCGTGGATGACGTTCCCGATTGTTCTTTTGGCTGTTCCTGCGGCAGGGGCTGGTTTTGCCGGGCATAGCGTATTGGGAAATCTTTCGGGGCATCATGTGGAGTGGTTGCCGATTGCGGCGTCTTTGATGGGTGTTTTTGGTCTTGCAATTGCGTGGTTTTTGTATGCACGTAAAAATGCGGATGTGGTTGGTGCTTTGGAGTCTGATATTCGGTCTCCGTGGTATAAAATAATTTACAATAAATTTTATTTTGATGAGATATATTATTCAATCACTCGCAATTTTTTGATAAAAGGCGTTGCCGGATTTTTGAAGGCGTTTGATCATTATATAATAGACGCTCTTGGCGATTTTATCGCTTTGGTTTTGCATTGGTGTGGTCGCGGGGTTCGCTTGGCGCAAAATGGTTCTTTTGCCTCTTACGCAGCGCTGTTCGTAACGGGGCTTGTGTTTGGGATGTGGCTGTTGGTGATATTTTAAAAGTTTCTTTTTTTCTAAATTATATCTCATGCACATGTCAGATGATTTAATTTCGCCTACCGTTGGGATAGCAATGTGCGCCGCAAGCGCTGTTGCCATTGCTTATTCCGTAAAAAAATCCAGTTTCAGCAAGGAAAAGCTTCCTATGATGGCTGTTATGAGCGCATTTATATTTGCCGCCCAAATGGTCAACTTTGCAATTCCCGAAACCGGCTCCAGCGGACACATAACCGGAGGCATATTGCTTGCCGCCATGATTGGAGCCTTTCCGGCTCTCCTTTGCATGTCTGCGGTGTTGATAATTCAATGCCTTGCCTTTGCAGATGGAGGCTTGCTCGCTCTGGGTTGCAATATTTTCAATCTGGGCGTTATCCCATGCCTGATAGTCTATCCGCTGATTTTTGAGCCGCTTGCAAAAAAGAATATGTCGCTCGCATCCGTGCTGGCGGTAATTGCAGGGTTGCAGCTCGGCGCATTTGGCGTGGTGCTTCAAACATATGTCTCCGGTATTGCAGGGCTTCCGTTTGCGGCTTTTGCGGCCTCAATGCTGCCTATTCACTTGGCGATTGGCGCTGCGGAAGGCGTGGTAACAGCTTCCATCCTTTATTTTGCTTATGCCTCTAATGCAAAGAAGGCCGTTGTTGCCTTTGCGCTTATGGCATTGTTCGCAGGCACGGTTTTGTCTCAGTTTGCATCCGAGGCTCCGGACGGCATGGAATGGTCAATTGAGAGGGTTTATGGACAATAATAAATTCATTTTGCGACCCAGAAAGCCACAGCCTCAAACAAAACAGCTAAGCGATGAGGCTGCGAAAAAAATCGCAAACATTGTGAGCATAATGCTAAATGACAAGAAAAAGTAGGGGTCTTTGAATGCTTCGTATTATTCTCTCAATCTTCTTCTCCTTTTCCTTAGCCCTTGCAGCAGAAGATGGCAAAACTGCCGCTTGGATAACCCTTGACGGCGATGTTGACCCTGGCATGAATGATTACATAGGTCGTGCCATAGCGGAGGCCGTTGCCAAAAATCCGGATTTGATTGTCTTTGAAATAAACACTTTTGGCGGACGCCTGGATGCCGCCTTTGAAATTGTTGATACCATAACAGCCCTCAAAATTCCAACCGTAGCGCTGGTGCAAAAAAAAGCCATAAGCGCAGGAGCTCTAATCGCTCTTGCCAGCGACAAGCTCTATATGCTTCCCAGCACAACCATCGGAGACTGCGCTCCCATTGTGCAAAGCTCAGACGGCCAGCCGCAAATTGTTGGCGAAAAAATACAATCTCCGCTAAGAGCAAAGTTTCGCAATTTGGCGGAGCGCAATGGGCATCCACGCTTGCTTTCAGAAGCTTTTGTTAGCCCGGATTTAGGCGTTATAGAGCTTTCCGGCAAAGATACCGTGATTTATATAAATGCCATTGAACTGAATGATATGTCGGAAGAAGAACTGAAAAAATGGACTAGAAAAACTCTTGTAAGGGTAGGCGAGCTTTTGACCATGACAAACGAAGAAGCTCAGCGCTTGAAATTTTCGCAAGGAACTCCTGAGAACATAGAGAATTTCAAAAAAGAATTGGGCATAGCAAAAACAATAGTGATTCAAATTTCATGGGCAGAAAAGCTTACGAGATTTATGGGTGCGATATCCGGACTGCTTATGATTGTGGGCTTTGGACTGCTTTACATGGAATTTAAAACTCCGGGTTTCGGAGTGTTCGGAATTATTGGCGTTACGCTTATAGCGTTGGTATTTTTGGGGCAATATGCGAGCAGTCTGCACGATAAGCTGCCGCTTGTTTTGCTTGTTTTGGGCATTGTGCTTATGCTCCTTGAGATTTTCGTTTTGCCCGGGCTGTTTATTTGCGGCGTGCTTGGCATAATTTGTTTTATAGCGGCATTGGCTATGTCTTTTGATATTTCAAACTTGCCAGCTTTTGCGCCGGAAGTTCGCACTCTTGCGAATTGGCAATATGGCTTGATGTACATAATGCTATGCGCAGTGCTTGCAACTTCTTTGCCCATTTTGGTTTCAAGATATTTGCTCCCGGTGTTGCCGGAGAGATTTACGCCTATTCTCAAAACCGATTTATCCAAAGCTTATTCTCCGGTTGAGGAATTTGTGGATGAGGTAAAAAAAGGAGATATAGGCGTAGCTTTGACCGATTTGCGTCCAAGCGGCCATGCAAAATTCGGCGATAAGATGTTGGATGCCCAGTCCAGAAGCGATTTTATAGAAGCTGGAACTTCTGTGAAAATAGACTTCGTGGAAGCGGGCAAGGTTTGGGTCACTAAGGAAAGTTGAGAGTTGAGAGTTGAGAGTGAAAAAGTTCATAGATTAAGGCTTTTAAATTTGCCTAACTCTCCACTCTCCACTCTCCACTAAAAAACGAAGTTCCACATTTATTCTTCTTCAGTTCGCCATCCCAATGTTTTATCTGCGGCTATGTCTGCTGCTGCGCTTGCTGGGAGTTCGTAAAGCAGGGTGCAGACTTTGATATTCTCAAAGCCCGCTCTTTTTAGCGCTCTGGAGCAGGAAGATGTGGTTGCGCCTGTTGTGTAAACATCGTCAACAACAACAATTCCGTTTTGCGGAGGCAATTTTAGCATTTCTGCGCTTTTGGCTTGAAAGGCTCCGGCTACATTTAGAGAGCGGGCGTTGCTTCCGAGCAAGGTTTGCGAGGGCTTGTAAATCCGCCTTTTCAGGACATTTGTTTGCAATTTTCCTTTGCAATGCAGCGAAAGTTCAAGAGCGGCTTGTTCGCATTGGTTGTAGCCTCGTTCTCGCATTCGCGCGTTGTGCACGGGCACGGGTAGAAAAGGCATATTTTTTCCCCAGCTTTCCAAGATTTGCAGAGCTTCTCCTTTGCGGCCAACTGAGGAATTAGCCACCAAATATGAGGCTATTTTTTGCATACCCTTATATTTCATGGCCAAAATGAGTCTCCTTGTCAGGGAATTCATGGGAAAAAGGCATATTGCGTCCTCTTTTCCGGGCCAAAGTGGATGTTCGCCGCAGGCTATTAGCTCTTCTTTGCAATCGGGGCAAAGCCAGGGGTCAAGTTTTTGGGAACTGCGTCCGCAACCGGTGCAAACGTTCCCAAAAAAGAAAAACGAGAGAGAGTCTTGTAGGTTCATACTACTTAGACGCTTTTTAAAAGAAAAATCCGGAAAAAAATGCAAAAAAATAAAAAAATATGAAAATAGTTCAGAATTATGGGGAAAATTGCCCGTTTTGCATCGAATTCCGTACGTATAATTCCTTGTCAATACAATTTCTAGTTTCTACGCTATGCGTTATATACAATTAATCCTGTTTATTGCAGTTTCATCTTATGCAGCCGGCACCGTTGCCGTCTTGGAAATAGTTCCCAGCGGAGAAATGGATTTGAAGATATCGGAATACCGCCATTTGACGGACGAGCTTCGCACGAGGGCCCGTGAAGCGCTGCCGAGCGGTTATACCATTCTTACCAGAGACAACATAATGTCTTTGCTGCCTCCTGATTCGGAAGAAGCGGCGTGCCTTGCCGAAAGCTGTGAACTGTCCCGGAAAAAATGTAGATTAAGTTAAGCGACAGATGAATTGTTACTCACAAATATAGAATCTTTTTCCTCCGGTGTCAAGTAGTTATTTGAAGAGTGTTTTCTAAATCTATTATAAT
>Ga0209755_10004544_pt1 | contig 16351 bp, 18 predicted proteins | sample TergutCo191P1_FD_187301 | JGI IMG/M metagenome (GOLD analysis project Ga0209755, IMG submission 187301) | Cornitermes sp. P1 segment gut microbial communities from Petit-Saut dam, French Guiana - Co191P1 (SPAdes) (version 2) | ecosystem: Host-associated > Arthropoda: Insects > Digestive system... | reverse complement strand
CCGCTAACAACGCGCGCTTCTCAGGGGTCAGCTTACGTACTGCCATGAAATACCTCCCAAATGATTAGGTTTAATATAATATATATCATTCGGAATCTATTCTTTACAGAAAACTATTTACACTCTCGGTTGTTACGAAACGCACCATCTCCAATAGAGGTTACACCATTTGGGATAGTAACATCTGTGAGCCGGTTGCCCGAAAATGTATATTGTTCAATGGACGTTATATTGTCAGGCATGGTTACACTAACGAGTTGATTCTCGGCAAATGCGGTATAATCAATAAATGTTACGCTATTGGGTATGACTATGTTAGTGAGCCGGTTGCTAGAAAATGCGAAGCTTCCGATACGGATCACGCCGCTTGGGATGGTTACGCTAACAAGTTGGTTGCTGGAAAACGCGTCTCTTCCAATAATGGTTACATTCTTGGGAATAGTTACGTTAGTAAGTTTATTATCTCTAAACGCCCACTCTCCAATTGAAGTCACGCTGTTGGGAATACTAACACTTGTTATTTGGCGTTCATAGAATCCGGTTATTGAGGTAACAGGTTTTCCTTCCAACCGCGATGGGGTTTTGATGACCTGCTTATCCCCCATATACCTCACGATTTCTACCGATTTTCCGTCAGCTGCTGGCTTTATTTGAAAATCGTTTATAATGTTATGCTGATAATCAGGTTCAATACTTTGCGGACATAATTTCGAATATACCATCACCGCTAATACCACTATTAAAACCCAAAACATCATTTTCATAAAATAACCTCTGAGGTGGTTTAGTATTTTTGACAAATTTTCCGGCGCGTTTAAGGCGCGTCCAGCTTTCTAATTAGGGCAGCCTCTTAAACACCCCAACCTATAAAAAATGAAACGTATCTTCCTTTAAGCACTTTTACATTGTATTCTAAAATTTGTGTATTTTCCGGCTCGTCATCAAAAGAATATACAAGCGTTAAATAAAGTTTAAATTCGTCACCAGGTTTTTTGTCCGTAAATAATTTTTCGGGATTAAATTCAAAAAAATAGTTTAGCCAACTGTACAAATACCAATTATCCATAGAGTCAAATCCCTCCTTGGATAGCCTGAAATGTTGCTTTTTCAAAAAGATATACATATTACCATCCCACTCACATGACATTTCCTTTATATGTAAAAAATTATATGGTTTATTTACAAATATGTGTGCCCAGAAAGACATATTAAAACTATTATTTGACGATCCTCGACCGATAAGTATATCAAAAGTCTGAGGGTAGGTCGCACCTGCATTTAATCTATCATCTATAGCAAATGGAGGACATCCATGTGGTTCTTCACAAATATTGTGAAATTCAAAAAACGTCTTCGGATAGAAAACGCCGGCAGTATGTTCCATTAGAGGCAGGCAGGAACAATGCAGAATCACTCCTGAAAATATAATCAATATCGCATCTTTTTTTTTAATCATTGATATTCCTGAGGTGGTTCATTATTTTTGACAGATTTTCCGGTGCGTTTAAGGTGCGTCCAGCTTTCTAATAAAGATAATATACTGTAAACTGCTATGTCAAGATATTTTTTCCCCATTACCGCCCGCTGGGGCTGCTTGGAGGGGCCGGTGCCAGAAAAAGCGGTGATTTTACAACTTTTAGCAATTTTTGCCGGTTTCCCTGCGGCGAGAGGACTGGCCGCCCGTCCCCCGTCAACCTTTGGGCGTACCATATCCCTCTATGGGTACCCGCGGCTCGGCAACCTCAATAACCCCGGCCTCTGCGTCGAGCCTCCTCCGCCGCTCGGTAAAATAACCGCCGCGTTTGGACGGATCAACCTTCGGCGGGTACTCTACAAAGTAGTCGGAGAGGGCTTCAGCCTCTTCATCTGTCATCATTCGTCCCATAATCTCTCCTAATAAAATTTTAACAATGGATAATAAATACTCCTACAACTCATCGCGTGAAAAACGTACCGCGTGTCGTCATCCACGTAATTGTACACTATTTCAATCAAATTTCCCGCACAATCAAAGCCGAGCGCAATAAATTTATCATCATTACCATCCTCAAGCGGGCCTTCATACCGGGAATTATCAAGGGCATGAAGTATATCCGCCCTGTTTACCCCATGTTTGAATGCCGAGGGATGAAATTTTATATTATCTTCCATTCTATAATATAATATATTTTACTCACAAAATCAATATTTTTGTTCCCCCAGCGCCGCGAAGCCTATCACCGCGCAGGAGGCGGCAGAGTTGGGGGCAAGGACGCAAAGGGCATCAAGGACCGATGGGCGGCGGGGAAGATGATTGCTATAAGTAGTTGATTTTGATGTAGTTATGTGTGGCCAGGCCAGGTTGGGCCGGATTCTGGGGAGCACTTTCCGGTACCCGTGGGGTGCGGGAACTGATGGCACCGATACCCAAAAAAGCGGTGATTTCGACGCTTTTGTGGTCGATGCCCGCGATGGATAGGTTATAATTTTTTATTTTTTAACTCCATATAGTATTTAACTAATTCATTGTTTTTATCGACTCCATAGTATGTAACCAAGTTATCATGTTTGTCGTGGCGATACCAAATAGAATCGCATTCATTTTGCAAATATTGTTCTTCTGTTTGTGGGCCTTGTATATCATAATTTTCCGCTGTTCCAAGATTTCTTGAGATTTCAATCTTCCACTTGGTGGAATCACGCTTACAACGAAGAACACCTATAGACCCTAAATAAGTTTCATTTCCATCATAGGCCACTGAAAAATTTTTATCGATGAAGTATCTTCTTGTTTCGTCCGTTGATTTATAAAAAAATATATGATAGTATTTTATTTCAGGCGATTCAACAAGATTATTTATAGAGAGTCCTATGCTATCAAAATATGATATCATTATTTTACTTTGTATCACATTGTTTCGAGGTATATTTTTCACTAGCACTCTCTCCATATAGCTACAGCTATCTGTTCCCACTATTATTCGTGTGAACTCGACATTGTTATCACAGGCCGTGAATGTTAGTATTGTTGTATACGATAATATTAGTTTCATTAAATTAATTGATCTCATTTTTTATTTCTCCTTTAATGTATCCGCCAAATGCTATTTTTGGTTATAAATGGTTTACATCCATAAATATTTCGCGCTTAATCCGAAATTTATTTTCTTTGTTTTGACCAAAAGTTTTTTGGCCGAATTGATAGCTATAATTTATATAACCGGTATCGTGAGGATATATTGAATGTGTCGTTTCCATAAGATAACCATCGTCAAAATAATGATACCTGATTTGTTGCCCCGGATCATCACCGGAATAAGAGGCACAAGGAAAATCGTCCAGCAAACCAAACAACAAAGTAAACGTTGGGTAAGGTTCGTTTTTCTTATAATTTCTAGTAAGGCATCGCGTTTCTAAATAGAATTCTCTGGTAGTAATATATTTTTTTATTGTATCAATAAATATTGTGCGCCGATTATATTCGTCTACGACCGCCTTTAATAAAGAGGTATCTATTGGTGGATTTGATATTACAAAATATTCATATTTGAACTGTCCCCCACTTTGTTCTTCGATTTGGAAGATTTCCGTCGGAGCATTCTTGCCGTATTTATCGCGGCAACAGCCAAAAAACAATATGATGAGTAACAATGAACATATTTTCAGTATCATGGTTCCATTATCCCGCTGCTGTTGATATATATAGATTGCGCCATATCTGCCGTCATTACGGCATCCTCTCTTTTTGAGCCGGTTATACTATAAATATAATACAAAACCGGCCCCGGGGGACGTTTTTTGTGAGTTGGGGGCGGCTGGGCTGGGGGGGAAGGACGTAAAAGCCATCAAGGCCCAGTAGGTGGCGGGGAAGATGATTGCTATAAGTAGTTGATTTTGATGTAGTTATGTGGGATTAGGCCAGATTGGGACGGGTTCTGGGGAAGCCTTTCGGGGGTTGCCCGTGGGGTTGCTGGAGCTGATGGCGCCGATACCTGAAAACGCGGCGATTTGGGCGTTTTTAGGGGAGAATTATCTCTCCCCGTAACGTGCAGTGCCAAATATAAGCATAAGTAAAGCCAATAATAGATTCCAAATGGGGGCATTATGTCTCCCCGTATAGATTTTTACATTATATTCTAAAATTTGTGTGTTTTCCGGTTCATCGTCAAATGAATATCCAATTTTTAAGTAAAATTTAAATTCATCGCCAACTTTTTTGCCATGAAACATTTTTATAGGATCAATGTTGTCTAAACGTCCTACCTGACACATATACTTCCCGTCCAGAGAATCATAACTATTCACGCCCAATATATAATGTTGTCCTTTCGACATGATACCTGTATTACCTTCCCATTTGTAAAGCATTTCTTTTATACGTAAATTTTGATATTGCTTATTTACATCTATACTCAACCAAGGTGTCATTTTGAAATCTGATATTCCTCGAGTGAACGTAACAGATATTGGACGATGTAGGCCCACGTCATCAAATTCAAAAGATTTTTTCGTTCCGGTAAATGCTCCGGTAAATAAAGGGGAACCTAATATAACCAGCGTCAATATAACCAATATTAATATACCCAAAGATATTATGAACTTTTTTTTCATTTGTATTACTCCTTTTTATCACGTACGTCGCGTGGAATAGATTATAATTTTTTATTTTTTTACCCCATTATGGCAAAATTTTTGATAGTCTCACTATCTCATCCTTCCGATTCATCTGTCCAAACGCCCATTTTTTTTAATCGTTCCCGTGTTTCCGGGATAAATTTGTCGGCGGGTAATTTTTTTACAGCGAATGCAAGAGCTTTCAAAAAGTTTTGCTGCGTATATGAAAGACATATGAGGCGATGTGTTCCCTTGAACTTGAAGTAAAAAACTTCACCTATACGTGGATCATCATTATGATAAACGTGATGTATCTGATTCCATGGCATTAATGTACATGTTTCATAAACAGTAAAAAATAAGATACCAAATCTGGCACGTCCAGTTATGCCATTGTCATCAAATATGAGTTTGAAACCCTGTAATATACTGAATAGGCACGAGCCACCTACCACACCTACCGCGCAACAAAGAATAAGATCCCACATAACGGTATCTTTTGCTGTAATCGCAAAAAATATAAATAAAATCATTACCAATAGAACGGATATCCCCAAAACTTTCACTAGTATTCTATTAGACCTTACCGTAATTACCTTTTCAAAATCATGATATGTGCCTTTATTTACAATATACAGCATCTTTCTTATGATAAAAATCACAGCAAACCCAAGAAGAGGTGCCCCTAAGAGAAAAATAATTATATCCATTACATTGTTCCTTTCTATCACGTACGTTAAGGTTATTTATAATTTTGAGTTACCTTATCCTGCGTAATGGATTCAGAGTAAGCGCCGCGAAGCCTATCACCGCGCATGAGGCGGCTACGTTTATGGAGTTTTTGAAGCCGTGGAGGGGGATTTCCACGAGGCCTTCGCAAATGTCGAGGACTTCGCGGCTTACCCCCAGCGCCTCGTTGCCGAAGACTATTCCCAGCGGGGAGGGGTATTCGGCGGTGTTGTAGGGGATTGACTCGGAGGTCGTCTCGGCGGCCCAGACCGGGATGCCCTGCTCTTTCAGATATTTAACCGCATCGGTTGTTTCCGGGAATTTCTTCCACGGGACGTAATTAATTGTCCCCAGAGACGTCTTCTCCAACTTGATATGCGGCGGCGACGCTGTGTATCCGCAAAGATACAGCCCCGATACCCGCATCGCGTCGCACAGCCTGAAAATAGACCCCACGTTAAAGGCGCTTCTTAAATTATCCAGAATAATATATAACGGATTTTTCTCGAGTTGGCTGTACTCGTCGAGCGGGATGTGCGCGTCGAAGCTGCGTACCTCGAAATTGGTTTCAGTGTCGCCTGATTTTTGACGGTTGCCCATGATTATTTCCCGTTATCCAGCGTTAAGTGCCTGAACCGTTTATCTTGCCCACAAGCGACCGTTTCCTAGCCCGCTCGGCCCAGATCAGCACTATCAGCCCAGATATGAAGAACAGGTTGACAGACGACATTCCTACCCTCGACGCCAGCGCCTCCGGGGCGCCGAAACCGCGGCGGGCTATTACAGCCATCAGGCCGATGACGGTAGGGCCGAGAACCGCGAAGCGGCCCACCACGTTGTAGAAGCTGAAGTACTCGGTCGCCTCGGCCGCCGGGATCAGTTTTCCGAAGTACGACCTTGAGAGCGCCTGAATCCCGCCCTGGGCTAACCCGGATATCCCGGCCAAAACTATGAAGTGCGCCTCCGTGCGCATCAGCAGCGCGCCGAAGCCGCTTATAAGTATGTATATTACCACGCCGGCCATGATCATCCGCACCGTGCCCACCCTTGGGGAGAGGTAGCCGAAGAGCAGCGACGACGGGAACGCTATCAGCTGCACTACTATCAGGGCTACCATCAGCGAGTTGGGCTGAAAGCCTATTGACAGGCCAAAATCTACGGACATCCTGATAAACGTGTTTACGCCGTCGAAGTAGAGCCAATACGCTAACAGAAAGAGCAGGAGCGTGGGATTTTTTATGATAGCGACGAACGTCCGCCAGATGGCGCCGAGGGACCTCAGGGCGTTTAGTATATTGATGACGAGGTTGACGGCCTTGCTGGGCGTCTTCACCCTTTTCTCCTTTACAAAGAGGAACAGCGGGACCGAGAACGCCGTCCACCAGGCGGCTACGCACAGGAAGGATATCTTTACCGCCTGCGCCTCGCTTGCCAGCCCGAAGACTGCGGGGCGGAACATCATCCAGACGCAGAAGGCGAAGAGGGCCACGCCGCCGATATAGCCGAACGCAAAGCCCATGCTCGAGACGAAGTCCATCTCGTTCTCCTCTGCCACATCGACTAAGAGCGAGTCGTAGAAGAGGTTTGCACACGCGAAGCCGATGTTGCCCAGTATGAAGAGGGTGAGCGCGAGGAACCACGCGCCCTGCGCCACGAAAAAGAGCGATGCCGTGCAAAGCGCGCCAAGGGCCATGAATATCGCAAGGAACCGCTTCTTACCCCCCAAAAAGTCGGCAAGCGCCCCGAGTATCAGCGATAAAACGGCTATGGAGGCCCCGGCTATGGTGTTGGCTAAGCCCAGCCACGCGGTGGTCTGAACTACGCCCACGTTCGCGCCGGTGTAGTAGCTGTTGAAGAACAGCGGGAAGAACCCGGTTACTACCGTCAGGATGAAGGCGGAGTTCGCCCAGTCGTAGAGGCACCATGAAAACACGCCGCGGCGTTTCAGGCTCACGTCTTCTTCTCTTTCTTTTCCGCGGCGGGAAACAGGACGTTGTTGAGGATCAGCCGGTACCCCGGCGAATTTTTATGGAGCTCAAGCATGGTCGGCTTGTCCCCTACCGCGTGGGTGTAGGCTTCCGGGTCGTGCCCGCCGAGGTACGTGAACTGCCCCTCCCCCACTATGCCGTGGATGTACTGCACCATGTTCGTCCCCGGCGTCTCGCCCAGTATCACCACGCTCTTCTTTATGACGTCGCGGTTGAACGACGTGAGCAGGCCGTGGTACGCTGGGATCACGTCTACGTGGTTCTGGTTGAGCATGGAGGGTACGGGGTCGAGCTTGGCGCTGAAATCGAAGAGGGCGAAATCTTTCGCGTTAGTACGGCGCGGGGTGTTCACCTGGTTTACGTCTATGTTGCAGAACGATGTAACGTAGGGGTCGGTGATTATGGTAAAATTCTCGAACGCCATCGTCATGTTGAAATTGAGCTTCTTCTTATAGTCGGGGTCAACCCCGTCCCCGTCGTACTCCTTATCCACGACATCCGTCCCCAGGGCCGAGAGGGCGATCTCAAGCGTATTGGGGGCGCTGCACATGGCGAAGAGGAACCCCCCGGCCTCCACGTACTTGCGTATGGCGAGGGCGACCGCCTTCTTGCAGTCGCTGACCTTCTTAAAGCCGAGCTCCTTAGCCAGCGTCTCGAGCTCCAATTTCTGCTTCTGGTACCACGACGTGTGGGAGAAGCTCGAGTGGAACTTGCTGTACTGGCCGGTGAAATCCTCGTGGTGCAGGTGCAGCCAGTCATAATCACTCAGCTTCCCGGTGAGCACCTCCCTGTCGTAGACCTTATCGAACGGTATCTCGGCGTAGGTGAGGGCGAGCGTGACGGCGTCGTCCCACGGCCGTTTCCCCTCTGGGGTGTAGACGGCGATTTTGGGCGATTTTTCGAGGACGACCTTCTCCATGTTGTTGGTTTCGAGGACATCGAGGATGGCGGCCCAGTCGCCGCTGCCTATGCTGCGCGATTCAACGCCTGCCGCCCGGGCCTTTACACGGTATTTGTCGCCGTTCTCGGCCACGAAGGATCCGCCCCGGTAGTTGAGCAGCCAGTAGACGCGCGCGCCGTCGGAGACCATGTGGTAGACGACGCCGTAGGCCTTGAGGTGGTCGGCCTGAGAGTTGTCCATGGGGATGAAGAGCATGGACGCGCGGACGTTGACCGTCAGCGCGGTGAGCAGCAACAGCGCGTATTTTACCGTTTTTTGCACGAATTTCCGCCTATTCTGTCGGATGACGGCACCCCGGCGGGGCCGCTGCATCCCCCAAATCATGCCTGAATTATACCGCATCGTCCCATATAATATATATTATGCTCCAATACCCGCGAAAAATAAAATTTTGACCTTTGCGGCGGCAAATACTATATTATAGCAATTCCGGGAGCCGGAGGGGAGTCATTATGGCGGAAAAGACGACCGATTACAAGTCGATCATTAAATTAAATTCGGAACTGAACAAGATCCAGGACCTCGACCTGCTCTTAGAGCGCATACTGTTTGAGGCGCGCCGGGTGGTTCACGCCGACGCGGGCTCCATCTACGTCTTGCAGAAAAAATACAACGAAGACGGTACGCCGTCCGAATCGCTTTTGATAAAGTACGCGCAGAACGACACCCTGCGCAAATCGGTCCCGCACGGGGAGAAGGTCAACTACTCGGTCTTCACCAAGCCGGTCACGGTCGCGATAAACGATGAGACAGTATCCGGCTACTGCGCCAAAATGCAGACTATAATCAACATCCCCGACATGTACAACATCCCGCCCGAAGCGCCCTACAAGCTGAACCACGCCGTAGATAAACTCACAGGCTACAAGACCGTGTCAACGCTCACCTTCCCGCTCATCGCCGCCGACGAACGGCTGCTTGGGGTCATACAGGTGATAAACGCGATGGACACCCACCGGGAGATCGTGCCGTTCTCGGCGGAGGACGAGTTCCTTATTACTCATTTCGCGGCCACCGCCACCATCGCCCTGCAGCGCGCCTTCGAGAACCGGGCCACGATCCTGCGCATGATGAAGATGTCGGAGCTGCGCGACCCCAAGGAGACGGGCACGCACGTAAACCGCGTAGCGGGCTACGCCGTAGAGATCTACGACCGCTGGGCGCAGAAGCACGACATCCCCGCCTCCGAGCGCGAATCCTACCGCGACATGCTGCGGATAGGCGCCATGCTGCACGACGTTGGCAAGGTGGCGATATCCGACACCATCCTCAAAAAACCGGCGCGGTTCACGCCCGAAGAGTACGAGATAATGCAGCAGCACTCAAGCTACGGCGCGGCCCTCTTCGACGACCCGCAGTCTCCGACCGACCTGCTCGCCCGCGATATAGCCCTCACCCACCACGAAAACTGGGACGGCACCGGCTACCCGGGGTGGATAGACCCGGTAACCGGCAAAATAATCAATAAGGGCGAAAACGGCAAACCGCTGGGCAAAAAGGGCCGGGAAATCCCGCTCGCCGGCAGGATAGTGGCCCTGGCCGACGTCTACGACGCCCTCTGCTCAAAAAGGGTCTACAAAGAGCCCTGGGGCGAGGAGGAAACGCTCTCCGAAATGCGGAAAATGTCCGGGACGAAGTTCGACCCGGAACTCGTAGACATCTTCTTCGAGGTGCTGCCGAACATTAAAAATACGCAGAGCCAGTACCCGGAACAGGAGCAGGAATAGCGATGGCGCACGGTGCCGCAAACGCATATCCATGTAAACATTATACGCGGCGGCATCCGCCTAATTAACGTATGCCAAAAGACAGGCCCCTAAGGAGCGCGCCATGAAAAAAACAACTGCCGCTGTTTACGCGGCAATCGCCATTTTAGCCATACACACAGCGGCAGCCCATGCCCAAAGCGGCAGCGAGATCAAATGGCAGGACACCTCTAAGGAACTCGACGCCCTGCCCTTTTCCCGCGCCTACACCGACTCCGTCACAAAAGCCCACCTCGGCGGCGCGCCGCAAAGCGGACTGCGGCAGGTTACGCCGGGGAACTTCGCAAACGGCGAGACACTCGTCTACGAGGCCGGCTGGGGGCCGTTCATGGCCGGCTACTTCATACTCTCGGCCCAGCACTTCCGGGGGCGCGGGCTCATCCGCCTCAGCGCCAAAGCCATGACCAGCAACGTAATAAGCGCATTCTACAAAATGCGCGAACACACCATCTCATGGGTCGATGCCGACGGCTTCTACCCGCACTTATTCGAGCAGCACGTCCGCGAAGGCGCAAAATACAAACTCGACGGATACACCGTCTACGACAACAAAAACGAAAAACTGTTCCAAAAACGCAGGCAGGTCATCGAATACGAATCCCCAAAATTCACGCACGACTACCTCTCAATGCTCTACTACGCACGCTCAAATCCGCTAAAACCGGGCAACACTTTCGAGGCGCACCTCTTCTCGCGCCCCAAAACAAACCCCGTCAAGTTCAAAGTCCGCGAAAAGCCGGAAACTGTAACCTCCGACGCCGGAACATTCAGCTGCGTGGTCGTGGAACCGGAATTTATGGGCGACAGCAGGGCTTTCAACAGCAAAAGCAAGATCGAAGTCTGGGTATCGGACGACGAAAACAAATACCCCGTAATGATCAAAGCCAAGGCCAAGTTCGGCTCGGTGCACGCAAAACTGATACATATCACTAAATAATGCCTATCCCCCTATCTCCCCCGACAGCCAGTTCAAATACGCCCAGTTCCCCCCGGTAACCTGAAGCGACACTATGCACGGGCAGGAGTCGGAGTGAATCTGCTTCACCTTAGCGGAGAGCGCCGCAAACTTCTCCGACGATGTTTTGGCGATAAGAACCGCCTCGCCGTAGCTCTGGACCTTCCCCTCCCAGCGGTATATCGACGTCATGCTGTCGAGGATATTGACACAGCCGGCCAGCCGCTCGTCTACGAGGGCCTTGCCGATCTCCAAAGCCTGGGCCTTGTCTTTCGTGGTAATGTAGGCGAATACGAAATCCATAAAATCCCCCCTTAATCAATAATATTCAAGGATAAATATCTGTATACTTTTATAATATACTATATTCCCACCCAAGAAACAATTTTTCCGGGAGCCGGCCGGATCCGTACAACGCGCGGCCACAATCCTCTGCGACAGCGGCTTACGCTGCCGCTACATGCCGGAACCGCTGCTGCCGTTGGTTTGGGCAACGGCGCTTGGACACGGCAAGGTGGAACTATGCTCTCGATTATTTGTGGATGGGGCATTCATGGCAAGGCGGAAACCTGTGCCGTCACCGCGCCTTTCAGGCGGCTCAACGGCTCGGTCAAAAACCAAGCACCAGGTTGATTCAGTATACCAAGCACCACCGCGCTGGACACGGCCATAGGCATGCGGGCCCCACAAAAGACTGTTCTGGAACAATTTAAAAGAAAACAATGGTTTATTAGGTTCGCGAGCGAATCGTGATCTTTTCGGGTTTCTTTTCGGGGATGAGGTATACTCTTTAATATACCAATCAGCAACCCATTCAAAGACATTACCGCTCATATCATATATCCCCAGCTCATTTGGCTGTTTTTCCCCTACCGGTTGAATAATCCGGAGGTGGCCTGTGCCTCTATCGCTATTTTCCTTATACCATGCCACATCATCTATATTGTTGCTTCCTGAATACCTGTAACCGTTACTCTTAAGCCCTCCGCGAGCAGCGTACTCCCACTCCGCTTCCGTTAGCAAACGAAACTCTTTGCCCGTTTTTGAATTTAATCTCGAAATAAATCTTTGTGCATCCTTCCAGTTGACGCCGTGCATAGGGATATTATCACCTCTCTTGCCTGCTCCTACCCAACGGTCAATAAATTCTGTTCCCATTACCGAGATCCACTGTTCTTGCGTTACTGTATATTTACCTATGTAAAAATTACTTAATGTTACCTGATGTACCACTTTATTGCTTCCGTCACAATTTCTACCCTCGCTATCCGGACATCCCATCATAAACGTACCGCCCTCAACAAATACCATCTCAATAGGCACATCACCAACAAAAAAAGTGCGTACCTCGCCTGAGCATAATTTGCCGGAACTTGCACAACCGCTAAACAGTAATACGTATGGAAACGCAATAATCGTTGTGATTGCGAGTACCGTTATTGTGCGGGTTTTTGGCGTTGTCGTCATTCTGATAATATACCTTCCACCGCAAGCGCGGTATCTTTAGGTTCTCCAACAATCTCACATTCCCTATGGGTTCGGGAGGGCGCATTCATGGCTAGGCGGAAACCTATAAAAAATTCGCGGCTTTTAGGCGATTCAGCGGCTCGTTTAAAAACCAAGCAGCTGTTTGAAACATTAAACCAACAACCACCGCGCAGGACACGACCATAGACAGGATGCGGCCCCAAAAGACCGTTTGGGAACAATTTAAAAGAAAACAATGGTTTATTAGGTTCGCGAGCAAATCGTGATCTTTTCGGGTTTCTTTTCGGGGATGAGGTATACTCTTTAATATACCAATCCGCAACCCATTCGGTAACATTGCCGCTCATATCATATACCCCCAGCTCATTTGCTTGTTTTTCCCCTACCGGTTGAATATTCCGGCGGAGACCGGTGCCTCTATCGCTATTTTCTTTATACCATGCCACATCATCTATATTGTTGCTTCCTGAATACCTGTAACCGTTACTATTAAGCCCTCCGCGAGCCGCGTACTCCCACTCCGCTTCCGTTAGTAACCGAAACTTTTTGCCCGTCTTTGAATTTAATCTCGAAATAAATCTTTGTGCATCTTTCCAGTTGACGCCGTGCATAGGGATATTATCACCTCTCTTGTCGGCTCCTACCCAACGGTCAATAAATTCTGTTCCCATCACCTCGATCCACTGCTCTTGCGTTACTGGATATTTACCTATATAAAAATTACTTAATGTTACCTGATGTACCACGTAATTGCTTCCGTCACAATTTCTACCCTCGCTATTTGGACATCCCATCATAAACGTACCGCCCTCAACAAATACCATCTCAATAGGCACATCACCAACAAAAAAAGTGCGTACCTCGCCTGAGCATAATTTGCCGGAGCTTGCACAACCGCTAAACAGTAATACGTATGGAAACGCAATAATCGTTGTGATTGCGAGTACCGTTATTGTGCGGGTTTTTGGCGTTGGCGTCATTCTGATAATATACCTTCCACCGCACGCGCGGTATCTTTAGGCTCTCCAGCAGTCTCACATTCCCGATGGGTTCGGGAGGGCGCATTCATGGCTAGGCGGAAACCTGTGCCGTCACCGCGGCTTTCAGGCGGATTAACGGCTCGGGCAAAAACCAAGCACCAGGTTGATTCACTATACCAAGCACCACCGCGCTTGACACGACCATAGTCTTGCGGGCCACACAAAAGACAGTTCTGGAACAATTTAAAAGAAAACAATGGTTTATCAGGTTCGCGAGCAAATCGTGATCTTTTCGGGTTTCTTTTCGGGGATGAGGTATACCCTTTAATATACCAATCCGCAACCCATTCAAAGACATTACCGCTCATATCATATATCCCCAGCTCATTTGGCTGTTTTTCCCCTACCGGTTGAATAATCCGGAGGTGGCCTGTGCCTCTATCGCTATTTTCTTTATACCATGCCACATCATCTATATTGTTGCTTCCTGAATACCTGTAACCGTTACTATTAAGCCCTCCGCGAGCCGCGTACTCCCACTCCGCTTCCGTTAGCAAACGAAACTCTTTGCCCGTTTTTGAATTTAATCTCGAAATAAATCTTTGTGCATCCTTCCAGTTGACGCCGTGCATAGGGATATTATCACCTCTCTTGCCTGCTCCTACCCAACGGTCAATAAATTCTGTTCCCATTACCGCGATCCACTGCTCTTGCGTTACTGTATATTTACCTATGTAAAAATTACTTAATGTCACCTGATGTACCACGTTATTGCTTCCGCCACAATTTCTACCCTCGCTATTCGGACGTCCCATCATAAACGTGCCGCCCTCAACAAATACCATCTCAATAGGCACATCACCAACAAAAAAAGCGCGTACCTCGCCTGAACATAATTTGCCGGAGCCTGCACAACCGCTAAAGAGTAAAACGGAAGGAAACGCAATAATAGCAGCTAAAACAACCCTGCGTTTAACGATAACCGATTTAATAAATCTAATTGCGGTCATTAGACACCCCTTTCGTTTTACGGCCCGGTTATACCGCTCATATCCTTAAATATAATACAACGCCGGGGGATGGGTGGGGATTTTTTTCTTTCAAACAGGCTGATGTGCGGCTTTTCGTCCATTTTAGACCTCCAAACGGCGTTATAGATTCACCGGTCAAACATTATACCTGTACCGCCCGGCAGCATCACGGCTGCCGGGCAGCCGACGGACGACAGGGAGCCGGACAGGTCAGTACAGCGCATTTACGCAGAAAAACATCGACGTTTTGATGTAATGTATGATGACGCGGATGCGTATGTATCCGTTTGTTGATGTGATTGGCAGCTTGACGGCCGTTGAAGCAATTTTTATTAAAATATGGTTGATTTTTTGCTGATTTTGTATTATATTATACGGGTAGACATTATACCGAATACCGCCCTCAGACGGAACGGAGAACGCAGGTTATGCCGCCGAAGCCGAAAAACGCTGTGACGGACGCTCAGACAGAATCAACAATCACCGCCGCAGCGCGGACGCTCGCAGCGCTCATCGTTGCGGCGGGGGTGATGATGTTTGCGGTTTGCGATGGGAATGAGGGGCAGCCGCATACAGGCGGTGGGGATGATGATGATGGTAATGGCGAGGTTGTGGTTGATACCGGTGACGGCGGCGGGGATGATGAGACTTTTTCTGAGACTTTTACCGATCCACGAGACGGGCAAACTTACCGCATTGTAACAATAGGAACGCAAACGTGGATGGCAGAGAATTTGAATTACAGCGTAGAGGGAAGTTTTTGCAACAACAACCAGCCAAGCAACTGCGATAAATACGGTCGTCTGTATCATTGGACTGCTGCTATGGATCTTGACACAAGCTGTTACGATATTGACTGCTCGGAACTAATTTCTGAAAAGCATAAAGGTATCTGCCCGGATGGTTGGCACGTTCCAACTTTACAGGAATGGAATACTTTGCAAAATTATGCAGGCGCAGGTTCAAAGCTAAGAGCTACCTACGATTGGAAAAAAACTAACTTCAACGATCCAATTGTAAAAGACACGCTTATACAAGGTACGGACGATTATGGTTTTACCGCATTGCCTGGCGGAGATGGTGCTCCATCTCATAATAGGTGGATAACAGGTACAACTGCTTCTTGGTGGACTGCAACATTTGATCCATTAGCTTCTACTATATTTATGTCTTCCGGAGAAACAGATTTTTTTGTGGTTCGTTCTGGTAGGTCTCTCCCAGTGCTTTCAGTTCGTTGCGTTCTCGGTGCCCAAAAAATTTTAACAGTTACTTTCAACACAGATGGTGGTATTCCTGCAATTCCCAGCGTTTCCGTTGATAGCGGTTCTGCGTTGCGGTTAAAATATCCAGCTGACCCTACCAAAAACGGCTATACATTCGGCGGTTGGTTTGACGGAGATAAACTTTACATATCTTCAACTAAAATAACCGAAGATGTAACTTTGGTTGCGAAATGGAACAAACTGGGCGATGGCGGGGTTCTTATCGATTTAAGAGACGGTCAAAGCTATAATACTGTGCTAATAGATGGCAACAGATGGATGGTAGAGAACCTTAACCACGCAACAGACAGTAGCTGGTGTTATGACGATGATAAATCCAATTGTGAAACTTATGGCAGATTATATGCTTGGGATATTGCTATGAGTATAGCGTGTCCGTCTGGATGGCGTTTGCCTGATGACAATGACTGGAGAAGTTTAATTAGTGTTGTCGGCAATGAAGATTACGGGTTTTCGGCAGTATTTGGAGGTTACCGTAACCCTAAAAACGAGACTTTTAACGATATTGGCAGTTCTGGTCTTTGGTTAAGTGCTACTACAACGACGTGGCAAACAATGCCTGTTTTCCCCGATACAA